>Ga0185299_10000120_pt1 | contig 245886 bp, 198 predicted proteins | sample PaiPotPPA55metaG_FD_128002 | JGI IMG/M metagenome (GOLD analysis project Ga0185299, IMG submission 128002) | Iron sulfur acid spring bacterial and archeal communities from Banff, Canada, to study Microbial Dark Matter (Phase II) - Paint Pots PPA... ...
GGGCGGCGGCCCGACGATGGGGCACGGGATCCACCAGATGGATCTGCTGCTGGCCGTGCTCGGCGAGTGGGCCGAAGTGCGCGCGATGACGGGGACGCTGGACCGCGCGGTGGAGACCGAGGACGTGTCCGCGGCCGTCGTCCGCTTCACCTCGGGCGCGATCGCGACCGTGCTCAACAGCGTCCTGTCGCCGCGCGAGGAGAGCTACCTGCGCTTCGACTTCACCGAGGCCAGCGTCGAACTGCGGCACCTGTACGGCTACAGCGACGCCGACTGGACGCTCACCCCGGCCCCGCACGCGGCCGACGACGCGAAGCTCGCCGCGGCGTGGAACGCTGAGGGCCCTGACATACGCAGCTCGCACGCGGCCCAACTCCCCCACCTGATCGACGCATGGGAGCAGCGCCGCCGCCCGCCGCTCAGCGGTGCCGAGGGGCGCGCGACCCTCGAACTGATCACCGCTATCTACCGCTCGGCGGCCACCGGGCTCCCGGTCCGCCGCGAGGATCTCGGACGGCACGACCCCTTCTACTACCGGCTCGACGGCAAGCAAGACGGGAAGTAAGGACGATGACGTCGACGGAAGAGATGACGAGCACGACCCCCGTCTTCGCGCACGACGCGGAGGCGGCGGTGATCACGGCGCGCGTAAGCGACCGGGAGCTTTTCCAGTACCTCTACCGGCCCGAACTCGACCCCTTCGAGTGTCCGTCCCCTTATTTCTACCCGCTGCGTACGCTCGCCGGCGGCGACGTGACCACGCACCGGCCGAACGACCACCGCTGGCACAAGGGCCTGGCGATGACGATCTCGCACCTGTCCGGGCAGAACTTCTGGGGCGGGGGCACGTACGTCCACGGGACCGAGAACGGCTACCAGAACCTGCCGAATGTCGGGAGCCTGGTGCATCGGCAGTTCGGCGCGGATCCCGAATCCGGCGCGGGATTCACCGAGGAAGTCGAGTGGATCTCGGCAGAGGGCGCGCAATGGATCGCGGAGGAGCGCAGCGTCGCAGTGCTCGATGTCGACCAGGCCGGGGGAAGTTGGACCCTCCAGTTCGACGCCGCTCTCCTGAATGTCAGTGGACGGATGCTGGAGATCGGCAGCCCGACCGTTTTCGGGCGCGTACTCGCAGGCTACTGCGGGTTCTTCTGGCGCGGGCCACGCGCGTTCGCCGGCGGACGCATGCTGGCCGGGGGCGGGCTCGAAGGCCCTGAGGTGATGGGGCAACGCGCGCCGTGGCTGGCGTATGGCGGAGAGTTCGACGGCATCGACGGGCACGCGACGCTCGTCTTCCGCGCCGCGCCGGACACACCCGGCGGCGATCCGGTCTGGTTCGTCCGCAGCACGCCGTTCGCCGCGGTCAACCCGTCACTCGCCTTCTTCGAGGGCCTGGACCTGGCGCCGGGCGAGACGCTGGTGCGCAGCTACCGCGTCACCATCGCGGACGGCGCCTGGGACCGCGAGCGGGTCGAGGCGCAGATCGCGAGGCAGACATGGTGAACACTCCCCCGGCGTTCCCCGGGGCCACGGCCGTATCAGGCCTGCGCGTCTACGACTGGTCCGCCGAGGACGGGCTGTGCGGCGGCTCCCCGCACATCCACCTGGCCTGCACCGAGGCGTACGTGGTTGTGGGCGGCGAGGGCGAGCTCCACACGCTGACCGTCGCAGGGATCGAACATACGCCGCTGCGGCCGGGCGTCGTCGCGTGGTTCGGGCCCGGGACGGTACATCGCGCGATCAACCTCGACGGCGCGCTGAAGGTCGTGGTCGTCATGCAGAACAGCGGCTTGCCGGAGGCGGGTGACGCGGTCATGACCTTCCCGCCCGAGCACCTCAAATCGGCGGCCGGATACCAGCTCGCTGCGAAGGTCGTGGACGAGGCGGACGCCCTGCGACGCCGTGACCTGGCCGTCGAGGGCTACCTTGGTCTGGCCGACGCGGTCGCCGCCGGGGATCCCGGGCCGCTGACAGAGTTCTACCGTCAGGCCGTCCGATTGCGCTCAGAGCTCTTCGATTCCTGGGAGCAGGTTGTCGATGCGGGCGCGCTGGCCGCTGCGCAGCGAACCGCGGACGAACTCAAAGCACTGCGAGAAGGAAAGATCGACCACCTGCTCGATGCGGCGTTGCGCGTCGAGCAGCCGCCGGAGCCCGAGCAGCGCGCGTTCGGCATGTGCGGACGACTCGACCGCTACCCGCTCGGGTGACTACTTCCGCAGCACCGAGTCCAGGGACTGCTCGATCGTCGGGTACGTGAAGGTGAAACCGGCCTTGAGCAAGCCAGCGGGCACGGCGCGGCAACTGCCGGTGATGCCCGAGGCGAACTCGCCGACCGCGATCTTGAGCGCGAACTCGGGGACCGAGGCGACCGTCGGGCGGTGCATCGCGTGGCCCATTGCCTTGGTGATCACCCGGTTCGTCAGCGGCTCGGGGGCGGAGAAGTTCAGCGGACCGGCCACGCCGTCGTCGTCGATGGCGAAGCGCAGCGCGGCGATGTGGTCGGTCAGCGAGATGAACGGCCAGTACTGGTTGCCCGAGCCGAGCCGGCCGCCGAGGCCGTAGCGGAAGAGCGGGAAGAGCTTGCCCCAGGCGCCGCCCTTGGCCGAGACAACTAGGCCGGTGCGCGCGTGCACGACGCGGATGCCAACGGCGGCGGCCGGAGCGGCGGCGTCCTCCCACTCGACACAGAGCCCTGCGAGAAAGTCGGTGCCGGCCGGGGTGCTCTCCTCGACGACGCGGTCGCCGGTGTCCCCGTAGTAGCCGACGGCCGAGCCCGAGACCAGCACGCGCGGCTTGACATCGAGCTCTGCGATGGCCCGCGCGATCGTCTGCGTGCCGAGCACGCGGCTGTCACGCAGTTCGCGCTTGTACGCGTCGTTCCAGCGCTTGTCGCCGATGCCCGCGCCGGCGAGGTGCACGACCGCCTCGACACCTTCGAGCGCGCCGGACTGAACGGTCCCGGCCTTCGGGTCCCAGCCCGCCGACTCGCTGCCGTCGCCGGGGGCGGCCGACGTGGCCTGGCCGCGGGTGAGCCGCAGGACCTGGTGGCCGTCGGCCAGCAGCGAGCGGGTGAGGGCGGAACCGATGAGTCCGGTGGACCCGGTGATCGCGACGCGCATGGCGTCCTCCAAAGAGGCAGAGCGTTTTATACTTCAAACACTGTCGACGTTGATCCTACGCCCCCGTCCGCCGGACCGGCGAACCAGGGCCCTTCCGATAAGGTCTAGTCCATGTCTACGAGCACCCCGCGCTGGCTCGACGCCGAGGAGCGCCGCACCTGGCTCGCCTATATCGCTGCCAGTACCCTGCTCGACGACTATCTCGACCGGCAACTGCGCAAGGATATCGGGATCACCCATCCGGACTACGTGCTGCTGATCCTGCTGGACAACGCGCCGGAGCACGCGCTGGGCATGTCCGAGCTCGCCGAGCAGCTGAGGATCACCCGCAGCCGGCTCACCCACGCCGTCACCCGGCTGGAGAACTCGGGCTACGTGCGGCGCCGCGAGCACCCGACCGACCGCCGCGGCCAGCTCACCGCGCTCACCCCGCGCGGCCGCGAGCTGCTGGAACGCGCCGCGCCCGGCCACGTCGAGGCCGTCCGGCACGCCGTGTTCGACGCGCTGACCCCGCAGCAGGTCCAGCAGCTCGGCGAGATCAGCGAGGCGATCACCGCAGCGATCGAGGACGTGGCCGCGGGCCCGCTCCCCTGGCATCGGCGCTGATCCCCACTCCTACTTGATCTTAGTGCTACTTGATCTCGAAGGAGCGCTTGGCGAAGCCGATCATGTAGCCGTCGATGACCGTCCGGATCGCGGCCTCGGGCTCGTCGGCGGCGCCGAGCGTGATGAAGATCGGCAGGAAGTGGTCGGGCGTCGGGTGCGCGTAGGGCATGCCGGGCGCACGCGAGGCGAAGGAGGCGAGCTCGGCGACGTCCCCGCGGGCCAGCGCATCAGCGGCCCAAGCGTCGAAGTCCGAGGACCAGGACGGCACCACGCCCTGCAGCATTTCCCGGGTCACGAACGGCAGGCCGTGCGTCATGAAGCCGGAGCCGATCACCAGGACACCCTCGGCGCGCAGCGGGGCCAGCCTGCGGCCGAGCGACATCAGCGCGTCCGGATCGTGCGTCGGCATGGACATCTGCAGCACCGGCACGTCGCCGAGCGGATACATCGCCATCAGCGGGATCCACGCGCCGTGGTCCAGGCCGCGCGAAGGGTGCTGATACAGGCGCTCTCCGTCTGGCATCATCGCGGCCACGCGCGCGGCCAGCTCGGTCGCGTCCGGCGTGTCGTACTTCATCGTGTAGTAGCGCGGGTGGAAGCCGCCGAAGTCGTAGACCAGCGGGGTGTGCGCGGCCGGCGCCGAGAGCATCAGCGGCGCGTCCTCCCAGTGTGCCGAGACGATCAGCACCGCCTTGGGCTTGGGCAAGCGCTGAGACCACGCGAAGAGCTCGCGCAGCCACGGGCCGTCGTCGAGCAGCGGCGGCGCGCCGTGGCCGAGGTAGATCGCCGGAAGCGGTCCGTCGGCCGGGGTCCACGCGCGGTGGGTCCTGGCACCAGGCAACGCGCCAGGCAGGAAGTCGTCGTAGGCGCCCGCCGGTATCGCGGGGTTCATGACGTCGGACATGGGGCTTCTCCCTCAGTTGCTGCTGCTGCACATTCCGACCGCGAGGCCTGCTGAGCGACCTTCTCCAGCGTCTCGGCGAGGTTGTCGAGCTGCCCGCCGTCGAGGGTGTCGATCAGGTACTGGCGCACGGTGGCGACGTGGCCCGGCGCGACCTCGTCGAGCTTCGCGCGGCCGACGTCGGTCAGGCAGGCGAAGACGCCGCGCACGTCGAACTTGCAGTTGCGGCGCCGGACCAGGCCGACCTTCTCCATCTGACCGATCTGGTAGGTCAGGCCGCTCTTGGAGGACACGACCGAGTCGGCCAGCTCCGTCATCCGCAGCTCGCCGTCCTCGGCCAGGGCGAGCCGCACCAGCACCTCGTGCTGCAGCAGCGAAAGCCCCTGCTCCTTGAGCTGCTGCTCGACCCGGCGCTCGACCAGCGCCCCGGCGGTCAGGAAGGCCTGCCAGGCGCGCATCTCCCGCTCATCCAGCCATTTCGTCTCGGTCACACCTTCAGAGTAGCAGGGGTTGTTCAAATTTGAACTCTAGGCTACGGTGAACTCGAGAGTTCAAATTTGAACTACCCACGGATTGATCGGAGCAGGGCCATGAGCGAGCTTGCGAGCGAATCATTGAACACTGCGCTCTCGCGAGCGCGGCGCCAGCAACAGCGCAATGCCCGCGAGAGCGAAGCACCTACCGCTAGCGTCCGCACTCGGGTGAAGGTGCCGCTGCGCTTCGGCGACGGCTACAGCGTCAACGCCGAGATGATCACCTTCGAGGGCCTGGTGGACGGCCGCGAGCACCTGGCGATCGCGCTCGGCGACGTCGCCCCCGGGCAGCTGCCGCTGGTCCGGATGCACTCGGAGTGCCTGACCGGCGACGTGTTCGGCTCGGCCCGCTGCGATTGCGGACCGCAGCTGCGCGAGGCGGTCGAGCGGATCGCCGAGCGCGGCGGCTACCTGCTCTACCTGCGCCAGGAGGGCCGCGGGATCGGCCTGTACAACAAGCTCGACGCGTACGCGCTGCAGGATCAGGGCCTGGACACCTACGCCGCGAACCTGGCGCTCGGCCTGCCCGAGGACGCGCGCGACTACACCGCCGCCGCGCAGATGCTCGGCACGCTCGGCGCCGACCGGATCGACCTGCTCTCGAACAACCCGGACAAGTCCGCGCAGCTGACCGAGCGCGGCGTCGTGGTGCGCGACCGGGTGAGCACCGGCGTGCACGCGACCCGGTACAACAGGAACTACCTGCTGGCGAAGGTCACCCAGACGCACCACAGCATTGACCTCGCCGCACTGACCGTCTGACATGACTAATGCTGCTACTACTGCATCTGCAGTACGTACGACGGCGGATTGTCGGTAGCCGGACGACGACACGGGCCCTGGTCGGCGGTGAAACTGGTGCGACCTGTCCAACTTTTGTGGGCGGCATGCCGCACCATGGACATCAGCACCGACTAGGAAGCCGCCCAGACCATGATCGACAATTGGCGCCGGTTCACGGACCGGAATCCGCGCGTCATCGACGCGTTGATCATCGTGGTGCTGATGGGCAACGCGATTGCGGCCAGCTACCTGGTCTCGGCGGGCCCCACGTCGCGGACGCCGAGGTGGTACGAGCTCTCGGTGACCGCCATCGGCGCCGCCTCGCTACTCTGGCGGCGGCGCTATCCGCGTGCGGTCGCGGCGGCGGCCGGGGCCGCGGCGATCGGGGTCACCGGTTTCGGCTACCTCCCCTCGCTGCTGTTGATCGGCCCGGCAATGGTCGCGCTGTTCTCGCTCGCGGTGCACACCGACCGGCGCACCTCGAACAGCTTCGCCGTGGTGATCATCATTCTGCTGATCAGCGTGACACTGGTCAGCGGCCAGTCGCAGCAGTCCATCATCCTCAAGACCGCCAGCCCGGCCGCCCTGCTCCTGCTGCCGGTCGCGCTCGGCACTATCACGCGGATGGGCCGGGAGTACGTGACGCTGCTCAGGTCGCGGGCCGAGCACGCCGAGCGGACCCGGGAGCAGGAGGCCCGCAGCCGGGTCGCCGAGGAGCGGATGCGCATCGCCCGCGACCTGCACGATGTCGTCGCCCACCACCTCGCGTTGGCCAACGCGCAGGCGGGCACGGCCGCGCACATCGCGCGCACGCACCCCGATCAGGCCCGCGAGATCCTCAGCGAACTGTCGTCCACCACGTCGGCCGCGTTGCGCGAGCTGAAGGCGACGGTAGGGTTGCTGCGAAACGGCGACGACGCCGAGGCGCCGACCGCCCCGACGCCCGGCCTGGCGCAGTTGTCGGACCTCGCCGAGTCCTTCGCCTCGACCGGGCTGCATGTGGAGGTCGAGACGATCGGTACGCCGCGGCCGCTCGATCCGGGCGTGGATCTGACGGCGTTCCGAATCGTGCAGGAGGCGCTGACGAACGTGAAGAAGCACGCCGTGACCGAGAAGGCCCGCGTCCGCCTCGCGTACACCGACGACGAGATCGCCGTGACAGTCATCGACGAGGCCGACAGGCAGCACCCGAATACGGCCGCGTCGTCTGCGAACAGCGGCTTCGGCCTGATAGGAATGCGCGAGCGGGCCAACTCGGTCGGCGGGCGACTGCGCGCCGGACATAGGCCCGAGGGCGGCTTCCAAGTCGCCGCCGACCTGCCGCTGCGCGTCCGGAACCCGGAGCCGGGCACGGTCCCCACCCCGGCGGGCGGCCGGGGCCCAGAGGGAACTGGAACCGAGGAATCCGCATGACGACCGAGACCCCGATCCGCGTACTGCTCGCCGACGACCAGGCGCTGCTGCGGCAGACCTTCCGCATCCTGCTCGACTCCTGCGAGGACATCGAGGTCGTCGGCGAGGCGGCGGACGGCCGGGAGGCGATCGAGCGTACCCGGGCGCTGCGCCCCGACGTCGTCGTGATGGACATCCGGATGCCGGGCACCGACGGCCTGGCCGCGACGACGGAGATCTGCGCGGACGAGGAGCTCTCTGATACCAGGGTGCTGATCCTGACGACGTTCGAGATCGACGAATACGTGGCCAGGGCCCTGAGAGCCGGGGCGAGCGGCTTCCTCGGCAAGGACGCGAGCGCCGACGACCTGATCGCGGCGGTACGCACCGTGGCGACGGGCGAGTCCCTGCTCTCCCCGCAGGCCACCAGGCTGCTGATCAGCCGCTTCATCGCCACGCCGGAGCCCGCGCAGCCGTCGCCGAGCGTCGAGTTACTCAGTGCTCTGACGTCGCGGGAGCTGGAGGCGGTGGCCCTGGCCGCGCAAGGACTGTCGAACACTGAGATCGCCGAGCAGCTGTTCGTCAGCCCCCTGACGGCCCGCACCCACATCCACCGCGCGATGTCCAAGCTGGGCGCACGGGACCGGGCCCAGCTCGTCGTCATCGCCTACCAGTCGGGCCTGGTCAAACCGGCGTCGGACGCATAACCGCTTCCTACACGCTCATCGCACCGGTCAGGGCTGGATGTTCTCCAGGTCCTGCAGAAGGCCGGGGTGCTTGGGCTCCCAGCCGAGCGTCTGCCGGGTGTGGGCGCTGGACGAGGGCTGGTCGGCCGCGAAGATCGGGCCGAGGGGGCCGTAGGTCTGCTCCGGCACCGACTCGACCGGCAGGCCCAGCCGTCGGCCGATGACCGCGGCGATGTCGCGTACCTTGTCTCCCTCGTCGGCCACGGCGTGCCACGCGCTACCGGCTTGCGCCTGCTCCAGCGCGAGGCGGAAGAGGACCGCCGCGTCGAGCGCGTGCACGGCCGGCCAGCGCTGCGCGCCGTCGCCCGGGTAGCCGGAGACGCCGGTGCGGCGTGCGGTGGCGGTCAACATGCCGGCGAACCCGCCGTTGCCCTCGTTGTGAACCGTGCGCGGCAGGCGTACGGCCGTGCTCCGGACCCCGCGCGAGGCCAGGTCCAGCACCGCCATGACCGCGCGTCCGCGACCGCCGACCGGACCATCGGTCGGCACCGGATCGGTCTCGATGGAGGCGCGGCCCGGCGCACGGGGCGTACCCGCGACGGTGACGAACGGGCGATCGCTGCCGACGAGTTCCTCGCCGAGGGTCGCGAGGGCGGCACTTTCCTCGGCGACCGTCTTCGCGACGGCCTCGGGACTACTGAAGTCGTTGCCGAAGGCCAGGTGGATAACCCCGTCGGCCTGAGCGGCGCCGGCGCGCAGGACGTCCAAGTCCGCGAGTCCTCCCCGGATCGTCTCGGCTCCGGCCTCCACGGCGGCCAGCGCGGACGCGTCGGAGCGGGCGAGGGCGAGGACGGTGTGCCCGTTGCCGAGCAGTTCGGCGACGACGGCGGACCCGATCAGACCGGTGCCGCCGGTGATGAAGACGCGCATGGAATCCTCCCGAAATTGATGCGACTTTGTCCCGTCACCCTAGCACGGTGACGGGACAAAGTCGCATCATGAATCGGAACGGACCGAGCACATCACCGTCAATGCCGACCGGTGACGAGCCGGGTCGGGAAGAAGGGCGCGCCCCACCACATGTGCCACCCGAGATCGCGTCTGCTCACGTCGGTCAGCCCGAGCTCGAGCAGGCGCGCGCGATAGCGATTCGTGTGAAGCAGGTCGCCGATCACGATGCGGCCGCCGGGACGCAGTACGCGTACGGCCTCGTCAATCGCGTCGCGCCTGGCGGCGGCTGACGGGATGTTATGCAGCACCAGGTTACTGATGACGAGGTCGAAGCTGTCGTCCGCGAACGGCAGCCGCGTGACGTCTCCCGTGCGCACCTCGATCCGGTCGGCGACGCCCTCGAGTTCGGCGTTGCGGAGGGTCGCCTCCGGGCTGTTGTCGGTCTGGTCGGGATGCCACAGATCGATGCCGACCGCGCGCCCGTTCGGCAGGAGTTCCGCGACCATCGTCAGCAGCGCGCCCCGACCGCAGCCCAGGTCCAGCACCGCTTCATCGCCGCGCAGCCGCAGGTCGCCGAGAACCCGCGACCAGACCACGAATTTCCCGACGCGCGTGGTGTGGATGTACGAGGCGACGATCAGCGCCGCCGCGACCGCGAGGACGCCGGTGACCACGGAGAACACGGGTGCGTCGACCACCGTGGCCAGCGCCACCGTAAGAGCGGCGAGCACGGTGATGATCGCGGCGGCGATGGCGAACTGGCCGCGCGGCGAGACCTTTCGGAAGTCGCCGTCGATGCCGTAATCGCCGCGGCGCAGGGGTGACGGCGTCGTGATCGCGCCGTGAGTCGTGTTACTGGTCATCGGTGACCGTTCGTCAGCGTTCCGCATGCCTCTCAGCGTCGTCGCCGCAGCGCCGAGCGTCTTGGAGAAATGTTCCGATCCGACCGTGACCGCGACCCGGGCCCCGACCGGGAGCCGGCCACGCCACGTCGTCGACCGCGAGCCACAGCGCGTGCGCCACGGTCGCCGGGGTCAGGCCGGTGAAATCCTTCACGTCACGAGACAGGTGCGACTGATCGACGAACCCGCCGTCCACCGCGACCGACGCGGCGCTGTGCCCAGCGGCGAGCCGGTGCGCCGCCCGGTCGAAGCGGACGAGCTTCGCGGCGTGCTTCGGCGTGAGGCCGACCTGCGCGCGGAACCGCGACCAGAGCCGCTTTCGGCTCCATCCGACCTCCTCGGCGAGCTGCTCGACCCGCGCCTGGCCGCCGCTGCCCGTCATCCGCCGCCAGGTGAAAGCGACCTCCGGATCCAGCGTCCGACCCGCCTCGCATCGTCGGGCGAGCGTGCCCCGCGCGATCGCGAACCGCTCGTCCCAGGACGCGGCGTCACGCAACTGCTCCTGGAAGCGCACGGCGTCGCGCCCCCACAGATCCTCGAGGGCGACGACCGCCCCGCCCAACTCCGACGACGCCCCCAGCACCGCGTGCGCGACGGCCGGAGAGAGCCGGATCTGCAGGCAGTCGGCGTCCCGCGCGTAGCCGCGGACACTGCCCGGAGCGAGCCCCACGACAACGCAGCCACGCTGCCGCCGTCCGCAGGCGTCGTCGACGAACAGCGCGTCGCCGAAATCGACGAACAGTGTCAGCTCCGGGTACGGGACCACCCGCAGGTCCAGCGGACTGTCCGCCCCACCGCGGAAACCGGCCATCCGGACACCCCGCAGCGCGGGACCCGGCCGGGGCGGGACCGCCACGTCCACCACTGCCTCACCGACACGAACCGGGATGAGAGCCCGCATACCACCATGCTACGGGGTTGAAAAATCCCGTGCGCGCGGCGTAATCGCACGCTACCTTGGCCGCTATGAGTGCGCTGAGACGAGCGTCCCGCCATCCGGGCACCCCGGCTTCGGCCGGGTTCGAACGAAGCCGCCTTTCCGCCGCGGCCGCCGGGATCGGGCTCGCGCCGGGGCTCAACGAGCCGGCCGGGTTCGCGGTCGACCTCGAGCGGGTCCTGTCCGCGGTGCCGCGCCGGGCCCTGTCGCTCGAGCCGCGTCATCCCGGGCCGAACGCGCGCCGGGCACGGGGAAGGTGGCCGCGCACCCCGTTCCACCTGCCGAACGCCGCCAGGATCTGAGGCAGGGACAAGGGAAGACGGCGTTGACGTGCCGAACAGCGGAATGAATCCGGGCCCGACTGAATTCGGTCTTCGCATCGCACCGGTTCAATAGAATTCCGCACGGTGGTCCACGAAATTTTGGGCCATAAGGCTGAAGCAGGGCGCACTCTGCCGGTAACCGCTCCCATAGGCACCCGGCAGGAATCTCAGAACTCTTGCTCACCGAGTGAGAACACTGCTACCGTCGATTGCGTTACGGGCCGGAAGTTTCACTCACGGTTATCGCGCGAGGGGGCGGCCTCCCGGACTCATCATGGAACGGTCGGTGATCGGGGAGGATTGCTGTGCCCAGAGCCATGCCCGCGAGCGGCGGAGGGTTCGGCGTCGACGCGGACGCGCTGCGCCAGGCGGCATCCCAGGCCACGAACATCGGCGACGAACTGGCGACGGTGCGGACCGGGCTCGATGCCGCGCTGCGGACGGCGCAGCCGGTGGGTCTCGGCGTCGGCGCGGCGCTGACGGAGATGGCCTCGGCCTGGGATGCGCTGCTCGGTTATCTCGCCGGTCAGGTCACCGCGGCCGGGGGCACGCTGATCGCCACGGCCCGCGCGTATACCGAAACCGACGCGCACGTAGCGGCCCTGATCAGCAGGATCGAAGGCTGAGCTCGATGCCGACGATAGAGCTCCCGGGCTCGGGCACGGACGCGCCCACGGTCGCGCAGGTCCGTGCGGCGGACACCGGCGCGCTCGAGCACGGTATCGCTTTGCTGCAGAGCTTCTTGATACGGCTTCAGGATACGCAGGCCGCCTTCAAGAACAACGTCGTCAACACCGTGACCCAGCCCGATATCTGGTCCGGCCCGGCAGCGGGGAATGCCGGAGCCTCACTCTCGACGACCTATCAGGAATACACCGCGACTTGCGAGAATCTCGCGGAACTCATCGAACTGCTGCAGACCGGCGCGGCCGGGTACCGAAGCGCGCAGGCCTATCTGGCGATGGCCCGCGACCTGGCCGCGGCCAACGGGCTCATCATCGGGGAGGACTGGAGCGTCGCCACCGCGTCCGCCGGCGCGCGACCGAACGCCGCCGCGCGGCGGGACGTCGCCGAACTGCTCGATCTGGCGCAAAGCGCGACCATGCAGGTGGAGGGGTCGGTCGTCGGGGCGATCGAAAGCCAGGACCTGAGCTGGACCGACCGGTCCTTCCTGGCCGCCGCCGCGGCGGGCGCGCAGTCGGCCGCCACGATCGACGCCCAGGTCACCATCGCGAGCCTGCCACCCGCGAATTTCTCGTCCGCCCAGGTCAACCAGTGGTGGTCGAGCCTGTCAGCCGCCGACCAGCAGTTCCTGATCCGCAGTCAGCCCGCACGGATCGGCTCGCTCGACGGCCTTCCGGCGACGGCGCGCGACGAGGCGAACCGCATCGTCCTCAGCGACGACGTCTCCGCCGACCAGACACAGCTCGATGCGCTCCGCGAGCAGGAAGCACAGGCGGAGGCCGAACTGGCGGAGCTGCGGCGCACGCACGGCGCGTTCGTCGATGCCGGCCGAGCGGGCGAGCTGCCGAGCCCCGCCTACCTGGCCCTCGATGACAAGCTGGCCTCCCTCGAAGGCAGGATCTCCGCGACGTCCGAGCAACTCACCGCGTTGACGAGCCTTCAAGGCAAACTCGACATGGGCGGCCAACCGTACGAGTTCGAGGGCCGGGAGGTGACCATGCCTCCGATGTACCTGCTCGGATTCGACACGAACGAAGCCGGGCACGCGATCGTGGCCTGCGGTGATCCGGATACGGCTAAGAACGTGGCGGTCTACGTGCCGGGCCTCAACACCAGCTCCAACAGCGCGCACTTCCAGTTCGACGTCCAGCACACGCAGAATATGACGCTGGCCGCCGATGGTGATGCCGGCGCGAACGATACCGCGACCATCCTGTGGCTCGGCTACAACGCCCCGCAGATGACCGCGGGTCCCAGCGCCCTCGCGGTCTCCCAGACCGACGACGCCACCGCCGCCGTGCCGGCGCTCACCGGTTTCCTCTCCTCGCTGCGCACCACCGACAAGGACATCTCCAACTTGACCCTGCTCGGCCACAGCTACGGTTCGGTCGTCGTCGGCGAGACCGCCAGGGCAAGCCGCCTGCCCGTCGACAACATCATCCTGGTCGGCAGCCCGGGGGTGGAGGCCGGGAGCGCGGCACAGCTCAACATCGCGCCGTCGCACGTGTGGACCGGCACCGCCCCGAACGACCCCGTGGCCCGGCTCGGCTGGTTCGGCGGCCCGCCGACCGACCCCGGCTTCGGCGCCAACCAGTTCACCGTGAACGCGACCGGCGGCAGCGGTCTGATGGGGCAGCACGGCGAGTACTTCGACGACGCGACGAGCAACCTCAACGGCGACCGCGGGGATTCGTCGCTCAACAACATCGGGTACATCATCAGCGGACAGACGAACAAGGTGCAGCTCGTGCACTCCGCGCTACCGCTCCCGCCGAGGACCGACCCGCTGCCCGCACCGGGCATGACCACCGCATCTCCAACAACGCCGACGACGCCCGACCCGGTTCGTCAGGCGAGTCCCGAGCCGCCAGCACACTGAAAGCGTCCGACCGCACTACGCAGAGATGGGTTGTGGAATGCGCCGCAGTGTCCGCCGAGGACGCGCAGTATGCCCCACCACGTTCGTCGCGACGGTGGCCGCGTGCGCGCTCGTGGCGGGCTGCGCGAGCTCCGGCCCGGGGACGGCGCATTCGACGTCTTATCCGACGAGAGACGCGGCGTTTCGGCGGGGCGAGGTCTACATCAACCGGCTGCTGGTCGCCGCCGGCCTGTCCCCCACGACCGCCTTCGAGTACGCCGAGGGGCCCTGCGATGAAACGGATCCGGACCACGGCGACGTCGATCTGGACGTCGATCTTCCCGGGACCTTCACCTCGACCACGGCGACGGCCATGCTCCACAAGGTCGCGGCGGCGATGCAGCAACTCGGGTACGGCGCTCCGAGCTACGAGGACAACGCGGGCGCCGGCCCTGACGCGGTCGGCCTCGACATCGGCACTTACTCTGTGCTGCTCAGCGACGATAACGGCACGATGGGGTTGTCTGTCCAGACCTGCTACTCGACCCCGGCCCCGACCGCGTCACCCGGTTCGGCGGGCGTCATGCATCCGACCGCCGTTTCGCCGGCGCCCACCAGCGTGTCCACGGAGCCCTGAGCCGGGCAGCTCAGGGCTCTACACGACTACGCCGTCAGCTTGATCAGCACGGCGGACCACTGCGGGAGGGCGACCACCAGGGTCCGGGCGTCCTGGTTCCAACTGACGTCGGCCTCGGTTGCCACGGACGCGGGGTAGACGACTTCCGCGTGTACTTGGCGGTCGTTGGCGATCCACGGGATAGGGAGTTCGACCTGCTGGCGGTCGTCGTCGCGGTGCCAGACTAGGACGTAGCCCGCAGGAGCGTCGGCGGCCGTGTCCACTTCTAACGCCAGCGCCGTCCACGGATCGCGCCACTTGGGGAGGCCTAGGGGCCAGTGCGGCACCGACTCCGCGAGGTGGGGGCGCAGGTCACGGTACGTGGTGAGGGCTTCAGCGACTAGGGCTTCCTGCGTGGGGCGCAGCAGGTCCAGTCGTCCGCTCAGGTGGATTCGTCCCAGCAGCGCGCCGGCGAGATTGAAGGCGGTCTCGCCGTCGGTCATCTCAGGGACCGGATATGCCCACATCGCGGACTGCTCGGGGTTGACCGCCATCGGGGCCGCTGCGGCTATGCCGGGGAGCAGGCGGAAGTCGGTCTGGTCGGTGACGGAGTGCAGCTGCGCGGTGGCGAGCATGGCGTGGTCGGTGCGCATGCCGCCGGAGGAGCAGCTTTCGATGACGAGGTCGGGATGGCGGTCCAGGACCCCGTCCAGCCAGGTGAGGTACGCGCGGTTGTGGCCTAGCAGCCCGTCACCCGCGCTGTCCGCCGCGTGGTCGGTGCCTGGGCCGATCTCGATGTTGTAGTCGAATTTCACGTAGCCTAGGCCGAATTCGGTCACGAGGCGGTCGATCGTGGCGTCGAGGTGATCCCTGGCCGCCGGGTGACGCAGGTCGAGCTGGTGGCGGCCGCGTTCCGTGAGTCGTCGGCCCGCGCGCTGGAAGAAAGCCTCGTCGGGCAAGCTGCGGGCCATGGGACTGCGTACGCCGACGACCTCGGGTTCCAGCCACAGGCCGGGGATCATGCCGCGTTCGCGGGCTAGGTCGGTGACTTCCTTCAGGCCGCCGGGGAAGCGCACCGTCGAGGGCTGCCATTCGCCGACGCTGTCCCACCAGCCGTCGGTGTCGTCGTACCAGCCCGCGTCGATCACGAAGTACTCGGCGCCCGCCTTCGCCGCGGCCTCGACCAGCGGCAGCAGGCGCTCCGTGCTCGGGTCGCCGCTCAGGCAGTTCATGTAGTCGTTGAAGATGATCGGCAGACGCTCGTGGTCCGCGTGGGGCCTGCGGGTGCGCCGGCGGTGGCGGGTGAGCTCGGCGACCGCGCCTTCGAGTCCCGCGCCGGACGCGGCGAGTGTGGCCGGGACCGTGGTGAATGACTTGCCGGGGGCGAGGGTTTTCGACCACTGGCTCTCGGCGTCACAGGGTCCGGATATGCCGAGGTAGACGGCGTCGTAGGTGTCGCCGATCTCCCAGGCCCATGAGCCGTTGTGCTCGATCTGCCAGACGACGGCGCGGCCGGACGCCTGCTCGTCGGAGTCCGTCAACGCGCCCATCGGCAGGTGCTCGGAGGAGGACCACGAGCCGGTGCTGGAGAGAGCGAGACGGTTGCGCGCGTCGGGCCTATCGGTCGTGGTCAGGCCCCGCTCGGCGAGGGTGGCTCCGGACCAGCGGTTCTCGCCGCACCACGGGTTCGCCGCCGTCCACGCGGTGAGGCGGTTCTCCCACAGGTCGTCGCCGACGGGCAGGACACCGGGGATCAGCAGGGAGGTGACGTGCAGCAGCACGACTTCCTGGCTGCCCGCGGTGACGCGGGTCCAGCCGCGCACGGCCGCGATGCCGGGCTGCTGTTCGAGGCAGGCGACGACGGTCAGGTCGGTGACGGGGTCGTGGGAGGTGATCTCCAGCACCTGCACGTCGCCCAACCGGACGATCTCGTGGGAGATGTACTCCAAACGAGCGGATAGACCGCCGCCGATATGACGTTTGCCGTTGATGAAGTCGCGCGCGTGGCCGGCGAGTTCGATGTGCGACAGCGGGAGGAGTTTGCGGGTGTCGGCGTCCGAACTCTCGGCAGCCAGGGTGGACCCGTCGATCCGCAGCGCGGCCAGGCGCGGAGGCTCGCCCTCGGCGCAGCAGAGGTCCAGCTCTAGGGCGTCCCCGAAGGTGATGATCATTTCCGTGCGGTCCGTCGCTTTCGGTGTCGTATCTCGTGAAGAGGGCTGGGATGTGGTGGAGCCCTGTCCCCCTGCCCTCTTCGCCAGGGCAGGGAGACAGGGCGGCCGCAGCCGGACCTACAGCTGGGCCAGCTGGATGTAGTCGATGTTCGGGGCGTAGCCGCTGGAGTTGGAGAACTCGATCGTGTTCTCGCCGGCCGCGAGGGTCACCGGGATGGCGACCGTGCGGAAGACGGTCCAGCTGTAGGTGTTGGCGAAGACCTCAGTGGTCGAGGTACCGCCGTTCACCGATATCTGGGCCCAGCGGGACTCGATGTTGGAGTTGTAGTTGCCCGAGCCCGACGAGTCATTGTTGGAGTAGCCGATGACCAGCATGTACGTGCCGGCGGTCGTGGCATCGACGTCCTTGAACGTGAGCGTGTTCGCCGAACCGTCGCCGATGTAGCCCACGTAGTCACCGCCCGAGGCCCACTCGTCGCTGGTCACGACGGCCGTGCCGGCGAGCGTGTTGGACGAGCTCTCCGCCTGGTACGTCGTCCCGGTGCTGCCGGGTGACGCCGCGACCAGCAGGTCCTGGACCGCGCCCGTGCCACTCGCGGTGACCGTGACGGGGTTGAGCCCGGCCTGCAGGTAGACGGACGCGGATGCGGTGGAGATCGAGCCGGACGTCGACGGCAGCGAGGACCCGGCGACCGGCTCGCCGTTCGCGGTGAGGGTCAGGCTGCTGCCGCTGTTGGCGCTGTACCGGATGGTTGTCGAGTAGTAGCCGTTGGAGGGGGCGTACACGTCGACGGTCGACGACGCTCCGGAGGAGAGGCCGATCTGGCCCTCGCCGGTGCCGTCCGAGGACGCGTAGCTGTAGCTGACGGTGCCGGAGGTGCGGCCCATGGTGGACTCGTACTCGGTCGCCGCGGACGAGGCCGCGTTGACGATGAGCTGGTCCAGTGTGACCTGGCCGATCGAGTCGCCGAGGGTCGAGTTGTCGACGGCGAGCGTGATCGTGTGCGTTCCGGCCGAGAGCGTGACCGGCACCGTGACGTAGTCGCGCCACAGCCAGGTGAGCGTCGGCGGGTAGTCGACGAATTCGTCGGCCACTCCGTCGATGCTCAGCGCCTGTTGCGCCATCGTCCCGGATTCGTTGCCGTAGTAGATCTGCAGGTTGTAGGTCCCTGACGTCGGTGCCGTGACCGTGAAGGCCACCGCGCTGCCCGCCGCGCTGAGGGAGCCCACGTCCTCGCCGTCTGCTGTGGCGTAGCCGCTCTGCGTGTAGACGGTGCCGTCCGTGATCGCGGCAGCGGCGGCGTAGTACGTCGCGCTGTACGGCACGGTCGGCGCGGTCGCGGTGGTGACGTTAGACGGGGTGAGCACGATGTGGTACGCCGACATCGCGTTCATGCCGGTCAGCGGCACCGTGATCGAACCGGACGAGGTCGAGTAGGTGGTCCGGGAGATCACCTGCGGCGTCGCGCCCGCGCCCGAGTACCCGCTCCAGTTGGTCGCCTCGACCGTGGCCGTGACGTTGGAGCCGAACACGCTGGACGAGATCCCGTTGATGACGGTGTTCGTCGAACCGGACGAGCCGCCGAGGATGACCTGCGCCTGGTCCTTGCTCGTGTCGTACGAGGCGACGCCCTGGAGCGTGTCCGCCGTATTGGGGGACGGCGGCGTCACCGAGACGGTGTTGCCCGTCATCCGGGCGTACCAGTAGTACAACCAATACGCGCCGGTCGGGGTGTTCTGACCGGTCGCCAGGTCGTCGAAGTTGCCGGCGATGTCCCAGTACGCCATGTCGCCGTAGACCTTGGCCTTCTCGAACATCGCGATCCACTGGACGAGCTGCCCGGGTGAGGACAGGTCCAGGTCGGTGCCGTACTCGTCGATGTCGATCGGGATCGCGGTGGTGATGCCCGCCGCGGTCTCGTCCGCGCGGTACGCGGCGTAGTGCGAGGCGAAGTTCGTCAGGCTGCTGGTGGACAGCTCGTGCCAGCTGATCAGGTTCGGCAGGTCGCCGGCCGCCTTGGCGTGCGCCAGGAAGCCGGGCATGAACGAGGCGTCCCAGCCGGACTCGTTCGGCCCGACGACCAGGGCGCCGGGGTCGTCCGCCTCGATCTCCGCGTGCAGGTCGTCCCACCAGGTGTAGAACGTGCTGTAGTAGGAGGAGCCGCCGCCGAGGTCGAACCACTGCTGGTCCGGCTCGTTGAAGGGCACGATCTCGAAGTCGGCCCGCTGCGGGCTGGCGTAGATCGCGGCCATGATGGTGTTGACCGTGGACTCGTAGGACGCCAGGGTCTCGGTCGGGTACGGCCAGCTCGAGTAGATGTCCTGCAGGTACACCAGGATCTTGCCGTTGCTGTCCTCCTGCTCGAAGGACGCGGAGACCTTCCCGGCGTCGCCGTTCGGGTGCTGGGTGTCCCCGGGCGGACCCTGGGCGATGGTGGTGACGTTGAGCGGCGTGATGAGGTTCGCGGACGGGACGCCGGCGTCGGAGAGCCCGTACAGGGCTCCGGTCGCGCCGTGCATGACCGCCCCGGTGCCGGTGCCCAGGTTCACCGTGAAGGTGGACGCGGCCGCCGCGGCGGGGGACGCGCCGGCCAGGGCGCCGGCCGACGCCGCGGTTGCGACGAGCAGGGCCGCCACCGCAGTGCGCGTCATTGCGCGGATGGGTTTCATGGTCGGGAGTTCACTCCGATCGAGATGATTGTTTCCTCTTCGCTGAGCCCGACCCGCCGGAGATGGATCATCGTGCTGGCATGCTCGCCGGCGGGTAGGTCGAGGGGCAGGCCCCGGGTGAGCAGCACGGCGCCGTGGTGCACGCGGCCGCTGTCGGCGTCCCGGTAGAGGGCCTGCGGTTCGAGGCCGCGGAGGGCGAGCGCGGGGTCGGCTCGGCCGTAGCGGCGTGAGTTCTGGAAGGCGAGGACGACGGTCTCCCGGCCGTCGCGTGCCACGTACTGGACGGCGGTGGTCAGCTCGGCGCTCCCCGGTTCGGCGCCGAGCCGGTGCTGGACCCCGTGCTGGACCACCGGCCGTACGGCCTTGTAGCGCTCGATCAGCGTGCTGAGTCGGGCGAGTTCCGCCTCGTCGCAAGCCGCGAGGTCTACGCCGACTCCGAACACTCCGGCCGACGCGACGTGGCCGCGGAAGTCGAGCGGGGTATCGCGGCCGGTGAAGGGGTTCGGCGTGTCCGTCACCCAGGCGGCCATCGTCTGCGCGGGATAGAGCTGCGAGTAGCCGTGCTGGATGGCCACGCGGTCCACGGCGTCGGTGTTGTCGGATGCCCAGACCTGGTCGGTGCGCGCGAGGATGCCGAGGTCGAGTCGTCCGCCGCCGCTGGAGCAGGATTCGATGCGCAGCGCGGGGTGGTCGGCGCGTAGCCGGTCGATGACGCGGTAGAGATTCGCGACGTACGCGGACAGCAGCGTGTCGTCTTCCCTGCCTCCGAGCGGGCCGACCTCGGTGAGCGGCCGGTTCATGTCCCACTTGAGGAAGTCGATGGCGTTCTCGCGCAGCAGCCGGTCGAGCGTGGCGTGCATCCAGTCTGCGACGTCCGGACGCGCGAGGTTCAGCACGTACTGGTGCCGGCTCTGCGTGCTGCGACGATGCGGCCGGTGGATGATCCAGTCGGGGTGCTCGCGGTAGAGGTCGCTGTCGGGGTTCGTCATCTCCGGCTCGACCCAGAGCCCGAATTTCATGCCGAGCCCGTGGACGTGCTCGATCAGCGGCGCGAGGCCGTCCGGGAAACGGTCGGGGTTCGGGGTCCAGTCGCCGAGTCCCGCGGTGTCGTCCACGCGGGCGCCGAACCAGCCGTCGTCCATCACGAACAGTTCGACGCCGATCGCGGCGGCCCGGTCGGCGAGCGCCGTCTGGCCCTTGACGCTGACGTCGAACTCGGTCGCTTCCCAGGAGTTGTAGAGCACTGGCCGCAGTTCGTCGGGATGCGGGATGACGTGCGCGCGTATGTAGTCGTGCCAGGTTCGACTGGCCGCACCGAAGCCGCCCTCGGTGTACATGCCGACGCTCAGCGGTGTGGTGAGTTCCTCCCCCGGCGCCAGCGTTCGCGCCTCGGGGTCGTGGCCCGCGCCGAGCGAGAGGGACGCGCGGTCGCTCGGCATACGCTGCGCAATCAGCTGCCAGCTTCCGCTCCAGGCGAGGGCCGCGCCGTAGACCGCGCCGTGGTCCTCGGTCGCGTCGCCCGCGTCGACCATCGCCCACGGATTGGCCTGGTGGCTGGTCACGCCGCGTCGGCTGCCGAGGACGGTCTCGCCGTAAGCCAGGGTGCTGCGTTGGAGCTGGCCTTCGGCGGACCATTGGCCGAAGGTCTGACTCAGGCGGTAGTCGGCGAGCGTGGGCAGGATCCAGGTCGCGGAGTCGGCGCGGACGACGTGCAGCGGCTCGGCTCCGTCGCTCCCAGAATTGCGCACAGTGAGGTGACGTTCGATGGCTGGGCTGTCGGCGCGTACTCGGTAGTGCGATTCGACTACGAGCGGGAAGTAACCGTCCGCGAAGGTCAGGACCAGCTCTTCGTCGTCCGCGCCGCGTTGTTCGACGCGGTGGCCGGTGAAGTCCAGCTCGAGATCGCGGGTGCCGTCGGCGAAGCGAACCTGGAGGCCCGCGTGTCCGTAGCGCAGTCCCCCGGCCGCGCTCAGGTCGAGCGTTCCATCGCTCATGTCCTCGCAACTGCGCTGACGCGGCGGCGGATAGTCGAGCAGCGAGACCGCCTGGTCCAGCGTGAGCGCGCGTCCCCAGTGCAGGCCGCGCGGCAGGTCGTCGTCCGCGCCGAGGTGCAGCACGTAACTCGACTGCGCAGCCGTCAGCACCCAGAGACGGTGCTCTCGGGCATGGGCGATCTGTGGCATGACGCATCCTCAAGTGAGCGGTAACAATCGACCGATGGCAGCGGGTGGGTCGACGGATGTTTCGGGTAAGTAAGGAGGCTCAGCGCGGCGCCGGGCCGCTGCTCTCGCGCAGGATCAGCTCCGGCTCGTCCCAGGTCGCGGGCGGCGGCGCGGAGTTCGGGTCGAGCAGGTTGTGCAGCAGGCCGAAGCCGGCCCGGCCCAGGCCCTCGAAGTCGAGCCGGACGCTGGTGAGCGCCGGGTTCAGGTACGCGGACTGCGGCGCGTCGTCGAAGCCGATGACGCTCAGGTCGCCGGGCACGTCGCGCCCCGCCTCCCGGGCCGCGCGCAGCACGCCGATCGCCAGATCGTCGTTGCCCGCGAGGATCGCGGTGACGGAGCGGTCCGCGACCAGTTCGCGCGCCGCGAGGTAGCCGGAGCGCGGGGTCCAGCCGCCGGCGTGCTGGTCCGGGACCGGCCGTCCCGCATCGGTCAGCGCGTCCTGCCAGCCGTACGTGCGCTGGCTGAGCTTCTGCGTGGAGGACGGGATGGACAGGAAGTGGACGCTGCGGTGGCCGAGGCCGAGCAGATGCCGGGTCGCCCGCGAGGCGGCCTCCCGATCGTCGATCCACACCTGCGGCCGGCCGTCCGGGACATGCCCGGTGGCCGGGCGCTCCACCATTGCGACCACCGGATAGTCCTGCGGCAGCACGTCGAGCGCGCGCACCCCGGCCGCCTCGAAGGCGATCACGATCGCGGCCCGGGCGGCGGACAGCCGCTCGGTGACCTCCTGCTGGTTCAGCGCCACGTCCGGTTCCAGGACGCTGATGCCGACGGTGAAACCGGCGGCCCGCGCGGCCTCCTCGATGCCGCGCAGCGCCGAGGCGTACCCGTACGCGGCCGTGTCGGCGGTGAGCACCGTCACGGAGCGCACGGGTCCGCCGGCCAGCGCCTGCGCGGCCCGGTTCGGAATGAAGCCGAGTTCTTCGATGGTCGCCAGCACCAGCGCGCGCGTGGCCGGGCGCACGTGCGGCTTGCCGTTGATCACCCGGGAGACGGTCTGGTGCGAGACCCCCGCGGCGCGGGCCACCTGCCAGATGCTGGTGGCCGGGCCCCGGTCGGGCGGCGTCGTCGAGGTGTCGGTATCGATATTACCGCTCCCTGTCACTCGGTCATTGTCCAAACACGGTCAGTGGGCTGTCAAACCGCCCGTCAGTCGCCGCTGGCCACCGCGGCGTTCGACACGCTGGTGATGTCGTTCGCCGCCTCCAGCGGGGTCATCTGGTTCAGCCACACCTGGTTCATGTCCTTGAGCACGACGTTGGTGAACGCGGTGCCCGAGGTGGTCAGCGGGTAGCCGATGGTGGCGCCCTGCGAGCCCTGGTAGAAGGCCGAGACGTCGATGCCCTTGGCCTTCCAGGCGGCGATGAATCCGCTGTCCAGGCTCGGGATCGCGGCCCACACGGTGCCGGAGTCGGTGACGATCTTCTCCGAGGCCGCGGAGCCGAGCCACTCTTCGAGCGCCCAGGCCTGCGCGGGGTGCTTGGTGCCGGCGTAGATGGCGTCGGTCAGGCCGTTGAAGACGGTGCCCGAGCCCTTCGGCCCCGTCGGCAGCTCGGCCACGCCCCAGCTGCCGGTCGGCAGCGAGCTCTCGTACGTGTCGAGGTCCCAGTCGCCGTCGAAGGTGATGGCGGCGGTGTTCTGCGCGAGGATCTGCGGCAGCGCGGCGGCGTTCGGCGTGTTCGTGATCGTACCGGGGGCCGCGACGTGCCACTTGTACATCAGGTCCTGCTCGAACTGCATCGCCTGCACGCACGCGGCGGAGTTCACCGTCCAGCTGCCGTAGGCCTTGTTCTGCAGGTCGCAGCCGTTCTGCACGCCGAAGTTCCACCAGTCCTGCTGGCCGTTCGGCGCCTCGAGGGCGATGCCGTACTGCTTGATGTGGCCCGCGTCGAAGCCGGCCTGGTTCGGGTGCTTGCCGTTGTCGTCGACGGTCAGCTTCTCCAGCGCCTGGACGAAGCTGCCGCCGTCGGTCAGGTTCCAGCTGAGCGAGCCGAGCTGCGCGGGGGTGATCCCGGCGGTGGTCAGGTCCTTGGTGTTGTAGATCGTCTCGATCGTGTCCCAGTCCTTCGGCAGGCCGTAGAGCACGCTGCCGTTCTCCCACTCCGCGAGCAGCTTGGGGCTGTACTGGCTCAGGTCGACCCCGGAGGACTTCGCGTCGGAGGCGATGTTCGTGATGATGCCCTCCTTCGCGAGCTGGGGCAGGTACTCCAGGTGGTCCCAGAAGACGTCCGGCATGTCCCGGCCGGCGGCCGAGGTCTGCAGCTTGGCCCAGTACTGGGCCCACGGCACGAGGTCGATGGTGACGTGGATGTCGGGGTTCGCCTTCTCGAACACGTTGATGGACTGCTGGTAGGCGGCCTCCTCACTCGTCTGCCAGATCATGTAGGTCAGGTCGACCACTCCGCCGGAGGAACCGGAGGAGCCCCCGCAGGCGGCGGACAGTCCTCCCACTGTGGCGGCAACGGTCGCGAGAGCGAGTGTCTTCTTGGCGCGTCGGAACATCGGGATCGGGTCCACTTCTCTGTGGCGGTGCTGGGATTCGAATATTCGTAGACGTACGTTCTTGTACCGGGGCGGTGCGCGGGGTCCTACTTGAGACCGGTCAGTGCGATCGACCGGACGATGTGTCGCTGGAACAGCAGGAAGATCCCGATCAGCGGCAGCAGCGCGACGGCCGCGGCCGGCAGCAGGATGTGCAGCTCGGAGGCGAACTGCCCCTGCAGGGCGGCGACGCCGACGGTGACGACCTCGTCCCGCTGGCTGTTGGTCGCCATCAGCGGCCACAGCAGGCTGTTCCAGGTGTTGACGAAGGTGATCGTGGCGAGCGTGGCCAGGATCGGCTTGCTCAGCGGCAGCATGATCCGCCGCAGGATGGCCCAGGTGCCGGCGCCGTCGATCCGGGCGGCGGCCTCGAGGTCGGCCGGGATGGTCTGGAAGTACTGGCGGACCAGGAAGATCCCGTAGGGCGTGCCGAAGACGTAGGGCAGGATCAGCGCCCGGTACGTGTCGATCAGGTTCAGGTGGCTCATGATCAGGAACAACGGGATCAGCGTGACGATCTGAGGCACCATCATCATCGCGATGAATCCCCAGAACAGCGGTTCGCGCCCGGGGAAGTCGAGGCGGGCGAACGCGTACGCGGCGAGCGTGGTGAACACCAGCTGCCCGATCGTGATGATCCCGGCCACGATCGTGGTGTGCACGATGAACCCGGACATGTCGTACTGCTGCCACAGTTCGGTGAAGTTGGACCAGGTCGACGGGATCGCCGGGGTCCAGGCCTGGGTCGACAGGAGCGTCGACTGGGGCTTGAATGCGGCGTTCAGGGTCATCAGGTACGGCGCGATCGAGATCAGTCCGCCGATGGACAGCAGCAGGTAGATCGTCGTTCCGCTCACACGTCGGCGGAGTCGCTTCGTTGCTTTCGCCTTGGTTGCCATGGCTTCGTCCTCCTCAGCTGAAGTCGTAGATGGTGCGCTTGCGGAAGTAGCGGAACTGCACGATCGTCACCAGCAGGATCACCGCGAACAGCAGGATGGAGAGCGTCGCCGCGTAACCGGCGTGGAAGAGCTCGAACGCCTGCTGGTAGATGTAGTAGTTCATGGTCGTCGTGGACTGGCCGGGCCCGCCCTGCGTCATCACGTAGACCGTGTCGAACTGCTGGAACGAGCCGATGACGTTGGTGACCAGCACGAAGAACATCGAGGGCCGCAGCAGCGGGAGCGTGATCCGGAAGAAGCGCTGCATCGCGTTCGTCCCGTCCAGCGCGGCCGCCTCGTAGACCTGCTGCGGGATCGCCTGGAGCCCGGCGAGCAGGAAGAGCATCGTGTAGCCGGTGTACTGCCACACGTTGACCGAGGCGACGACGGGCATCGCCCAGGTGGTGGACGTGAGCCAGTTCGGCCCGGTGAAGCCGAGCAGCGAGATGACGTGGTCGATGATCCCGGAGCGCGGGTCGAAGAACCAGTTCCAGATCACGCCGAGGGCGACCGGCATCGCCATCCACGGCAGCACGAACAGGACGCGGAAGAACTTCGAGCCGCGCATCTTGCGGTTGAGCGCGAGGGCGAGCAGCAGGGCGAGGACCGTCTGGACCGGGATGTTCAGGACCACGTAGTACGCGGTGTTGAGCAGCGCGTGCCAGGACTGCGAGTCGCTGAACATCCGCCGGTAGTTGGCGAGCCCGACGAACTGCGGCGAGGTGATCAGGTTCCAGCTGAACAGGCTGAGCACGAACACGATCACGACCGGCGCGACCAGGAACGCGAGGAACCCGAACAGGCTGGGCGCGAGCAGCAGGTACGCCTCGAAGGCGGTCTTGGTGCGGCGCCGGCGGCGGGCCTTGGCGTGCGGGCTCGACCGGTCCGGCTTGTCCCGCGGCGTTTTCCCGGCCTTGTCCGCCTTGGCCGCCTTGACCGCCTCCCCGGCGTTCGGCGAGGAAGAGCCCGGCAGCATGTCCGCTTTGGCTATGTTAGCGCTCACAATTTCTGCTCCCAGACAGCATGGTGGACCAGGGGTACGGATGGGTGGGCACAGCAGCGCGCCGAATCGGCCCACACCCGCCAGCTATCCGGGCTGATGCCCTTTCACCTGCGAGTTCACGGCCGATGACGGAGCATCGGATCGGTACAACACGGGCGCTGGAGGCCCGAATCCCTGGTGGGGATCTCGGCCTCCGTTAACGCCGCGGTTACGTCATAGGGAATAGTTAGCGGTAACAGAAACCGGCTGTCAAGAGGTTCCGGGACTACGGAACGATAAACGGCGCGGCGCACGGCCCGGTCGCGATCATGAGGAACCGCTGCTCAGCTTGGGATACGGGCCTTGATGGAGGAGATCATCAGCTCGACGGCGAGTTCGAAATTCTCCGGCCGGTCCAGCGCCGGGACGTGGTCGATGAGCGCGACGAGGTTCGGGTACCGCTCCCGCGGCAGCGACCGGTAGTCGACCTCCCAGGCGCGCAGATCGGCCTCGCGCTTCGGCGCGTCGAGCGCGAGCAGCGCGGCCTCCATGCTCGAGTAGGCGAGCACGAAGTCGGCGAAAACCCGGTAGCAGCGCGCCGCCTCCGGGTCGGGCAGCCCGGCCCGGCGCAGGCAGCCGAGGATGTGCTCGACGATCTCGAACTCGTGCTGGCGACGGCTCGTGCGCGCCGCGACCAGCTGGCCGACCTGGGGATGCGCCATGAACGCGGCGTGGATCCGGCGGGCCACGTGGCGCAGGTCCGCGGCCCAGTCCCCGGTCACCGGCAGGCCGTCGGCGGTGGCCGCGGCGTGCAGCTCGTCGGTCAGGGCGAGCAGCAGTTCGTCCTTGTCCCGGAAGTAGCGGTAGATCGCGGTCGGGTGCGCCCCGAGCTCGCGGCCGAGCCTTTCGAAGGTGAGCGCCTCGATCCCGTCGCGGTCGCAGACGCGCAGCGCGGCCTCGGCGATCACCTGCTGGTTCAGGCTGCCGCGCGCCCGCCGTGGTCTCGGCTGTGCCGTCGCCGCCATCCGCACGTGTCCTCTCCGCCGTCCGCCCTCGGATATTACCGGCCGGATGCCGAGATAGTCACGCCCCTTGACTAAGGTCCTGACCATCTCCAGACTGACGGCTCGTACCGCTGAACGAAGAGAAAGTCCTCATCGATGCTCACAACCGCAACTGAGCGTGCTGATCTCCTGCTGACCGGGGCCCGCGTCCGCGTGGGCGCCGGCCGGTGGGCCGAGGCCGTCGCGGTCCGCGCGGGCCGGATCGCGGCGGTCGGGACGCGCGCCGACCTCGAACCGCTGATCGGCCCGGATACGCGGGTCGTGGCGGCAAGCTGCGGCCTGGTCGTGCCGGGCTTCCAGGACAGCCACATCCACCCGCCGTTCGCCGGGCGCAATCGGCTGCGGTTGTGGCTCAACGACCTGTCGGGACGTCAGGCGTACCTCGACGCGATCGCCGAATACGCGCGCACCCACCCGGACGAACCGTGGATCGTCGGCGGCGGCTGGGCGATGGAGTATTTCCCCGGCGGCACACCACGCAAGGAGGATCTGGACGCGATCGTGCCGGACCGGCCGGTGTTCCTGTTCAACCGCGACGTGCACGGCGCCTGGGTGAACTCGAAGACCTTGGAACTGGCCGGGATCACCAATGAGACCCCGGACCCGGCGGACGGCCGGATCGAGCGCGACCCGGCGACCGGCGAGGCGACCGGAACGCTGCACGAGGGCGTCGCGTACCGGATTAACGAGCACGTCGTACCCGAGCCGACCCACGCCGAGTGGGAGGCGGCGATCCTCAACGCGCAGGAGTACCTGCACAGCCTGGGCCTGACCGGGTGGCAGGACGCGTGGGTGACGCCGCAGACTCAGGCCGCTTACGAGACCCTGTCGGCGGGCGGGCAGTTGACCGCGCGTGTCGCCGGGGCGCTGTGGTGGGAGCGCACGCGTGGGCTAGAGCAGATCGATGAGTTGTTCGCGCGGCGTGAGCAGGCGCTGAAAGTGCGGGCAGCCGGTCACGAGCTCGGTTCGGGCTTCCACCCGACGACCGTCAAGATTATGACGGACGGCGTCCTGGAGAACCACACCGGCGCGTTGTTCGAGCCCTACTGCGACGGGTGCGGAGGGCATGGGGACTCGCGCGGTCTGACCTACGTCGAGCCGGAATTGTTGGCGGCCGCCCTCGTCGAGCTGGACGCGCACGGTTTCCAGGTCCACATGCACGCGATCGGCGACCGGGCCGTGCACAACGCGCTCAACGCCGTGGCTGCGGCGAAGGCGGCGAACGGCCCACGCGCGAACCGGCACCACATCGCGCATATCCAGGTCGTCCGGCCCGATGACATCGCGCGGTTCGCCGAACTGGACGTCGTGGCCAACTGCCAGGCGTACTGGGCCCAGCACGAGCCGCAGATGGACGATCTGACGATCCCGTTCCTCGGGCCGGAGCGGGCGCGTCAGCAGTATCCGTTCGCGAGTCTCCTGCGGGCGGGCGCACGGCTGGCGATGGGCAGCGATTGGGCTGTCACGACGGCCGATCCGCTGGAGCAGATCGAGGTCGCGGTGACGCGGATCGACCCGGAGAACCGCGACAACCCGTCGTTCCTGCCAGACGAACGGCTGACCCTAGACCAGGCCTTCGACGCGTTCACGGCCGGGTCCGCGTACGTCAACCACGACAGCCAAGGCGGCCGGATCGAAGTGGGAGCGCGGGCTGATCTGGTGCTGCTCGACACGGACGTATTCGCGGACGGATTCGCCGCTGCCGGTCGGACCCCTGTCGCGGACGCTCGGGTTCAACTGACGGTCGCCGCAGGCCAGGTCGTATACGAGGCTTAGTCCTGCTCACCCCTGGCATGCTGTGATCCATGGCTGCTGAACCGGTTTCCCCCGATCCGCCGGAGCACATCGGTGGGACCCTGCTGACGCAGTCCTGGCTCGACTTGACCTTCATTCACTGGGCGGTCGAGCCGGACGTCGTCGCCCCGTTGCTGCCCGCAGGGACTATGCCGGACGTGCTGGACGGGTTCACGTACGTCGGCCTCGTCGCCTTCCGGATGCACCGCGTCGGCTGGCTCGGGCTGCCGGGATTGCCGTACTTCGGGTCGTTCCCGGAGACGAATGTCCGCCTGTATTCGGTGGACGAGCACGGGCGACGCGGCGTGGTCTTCCGCTCCCTCGACGCCTCACGGCTCATACCGGTAATCATCGCGCGCACCGCGTTCCGGCTGCCGTATCTCTGGGCTCGAATGTCGGTGCGCCGCGAGGGCGATGTCATCTCCTACGCGAGCCGACGCCGCTGGCCGGGACCGCGTGGCGCCCGCTGTGAGCTCAGCGCGCGAATCGGTGAGCGAGTTGAGGAGCCGACCGCGCTCGAACATTTCGTGACGGCGCGCTGGGGTCTGCACAACGGCTGGTTCGGCCGCGAACTCTACCTGCCCAATGCGCACCCGCGTTGGCCGCTATACCGCGCTGAGTTATTGTCCTGCGACGACCAACTCGTGCGCGCAGCCGGCCTTCCCGAGCCTTCCGATAGTCCTATCAGTGTGCTCTATTCCCCTGGCGTTCCGGTGCGCTTCGGCCCTCCGGCCTCGCCGCCCGGCCATTAGGTCGCTACGCCTCGGTATCGCCGTCGGCCACGCGGCTGTGCGAGACGAGCGGGGCGTCGGCGGTGGCCAGCGTGCCGAGCGTCATCACGCCCAGCGCCGCCAGGCTGAACACGGCGACCGCGCTGATCAGCGCGATGGACCGCCGGACGAAGGCGTGCAGGCCCCGGCTACCGCCGCCGTGGTCTCCGCCGGGCTCCACCAGCGGCACGGAGACGGTCTCGTCGGCTGTGTCGGACTCGCTTGAAAGGTTCGCTGTAGAGGTGGTCATGGGAAGAGCATGCTCCGCCGGGCTCAAAGCGACCTGACGCAAAGATTAATTCTCATTAAGAGCCTGACGGGCGTTTCAGGCTCAAAATTTAGACATCGAGGAGCATGCCGAAGGCCTCGCGGATGAGCTCGCTGATCTCCTCGACCGAGGCGGCCCCCGGCTGCGCGATCACCGCCGGCCCGTCGCACAGCCCGCCGTACATCGTGGCGATGACCATCCCGCGCACGGCCGCGACCCCCGCGCGCGCCTGAACCGCCGCCCGCAGCACGGTCGCCCGCGCGCCGCGCTCGGCCCCGGCCGCCTCGAGCCGGTCCAGGAAGACGAGGGTCACCGCTTCCTCGAGGTCGTGCTGCAGTGCGCGCGCACTTTCCTCCGGCCAGCCCGTGGCCTTGGACGGACCGCTGATCAGGATCGTCGGCGGGGTGCCGGTGGCGGCCAGCCAGGCCAGGATCGCCTCGCGGAACGCGACGAGCGGCGACTCGGCCGCCGGACGCTCGCGGACCACTTCCATCAGGCCCGGAACCAGGTCCCTGACCTCCTGGAGAACGAGGTCCTCCTTCGACGGGAAGTAGCGGAAGAAGGTGCGCTCCCCCACCCCGGCCGCGGCGGCGATGTCCCGCACGGTCGTGGCGCCGAACCCGCGCTCGTCGAACAGCCGTGCGGCGGCATGCTCCAGCGCGGAGCGCGTGCGCTGCTTGTTCTCTTCCCGGCGTCCGAGAGTGCCCTCTTCCATCCTCGCAGTATCCCAAAAGGTCGGCGCGCCCACGTCCGACGTGCCGAGCAGCCGGCCGTCGCCCCGATTCTGAACTGTTTTTCGCGCTTTTTCTCCCCCCATCAAAAGAACTGGCAGTACTGCCACTTCCTTATGTTAATGTGGCAGAGCTGCCACTTTAGGCGGCCCGCCGCACCACCCTGACCTTGACTTGAGGAGCCCCGTCGATGGCCTCGCTGCTCTACCGGATCGCCCGCGCCGCGTTCCGCAGACGACGATTGGTGCTCGCGCTGTGGCTGGCCGCCGCCGCGGCCACGATCGCGTGCATGGCCGCGTTCGGCGGCGCCGGGAAGATCAACCAGACCTTCACCGTGCCCGGATCGCAGTCGCAGCAGGCGCTCGACCGGATGACGCAGGAGTTCCCGGCCGCCTCCGGCACCAGCGCCCAGATCGTCTTCACGGTCCCGGCCGGATCGCAGGTCACGGACCCGGCCGCGGAGCAGGCGATCGCCTCAGTCCTCGCCGCCGCGGCCAAGGCCCCCGAGGTCGCCGGAGTGATCTCCCCACTCGAGTCCGGCGCCGTCTCGCCGCAGCGCACGGCGGCCATCGGCCAGGTCGAGTACAAGGTCAGCGGCTCGGACCTGAAGACCTCCGCCCTCGACGCGCTCACGTCGGCGGTCGAGGACGCGCCGCATGCGGGCGTCACGGTCGAGGTCGGCGGAGCGGCGTTCAACAACAGCCCGGTCAACCCGGGCGCCGAGGACCTGATCGGCGTCCTCGTCGCCGTCCTCGTGCTCGCGATCACCTTCGGCTCGCTGCTCGCCGCCGGGATGCCGCTGCTCACCGCACTGTTCGGCGTGGTCATCGCGGTGGCCGGCGTCCTCGCGTTCACCGGCGTCGTGGACATCTCCAGCACCGCGCTGACGCTCGCCCTGATGATCGGCCTCGCGGTCGGCATCGACTACGCACTCTTCATCGTCACGCGCTACCGCTCGCAGTTGGCGCACGGAGTAGACCCCGAGGAGTCCGCGGGCCTCGCCCTCGGCACCGCAGGAAGCGCGGTGCTCTTCGCCGGGCTGACGGTCGTGATCGCGATGGTCGGCCTGTCCGTCGTCGGCATCCCCTTCCTGACGGTCATGGGCGTATGCGCCGCCGCTGCGGTCTTCGTGGCCGTAGCCGTCGCGCTGACGCTGCTCCCCGCGATCCTCGGCTTCGCCGGCAGACGCCTGATCCCCAAGCCCGACTCCCGCACCGCCCGCCGCGGAGCCGCCGTAGCCTCCGCCGCCACGGCCGTCATGTCTGGCATGGCTGGCACCACTGGCCCGGCTGCCGCGGCTGTCACCACTGGCCGAGCTGTCACGACCACCGCCACCACCGCTGGCACCGATGCCACAGCGGGCACGGCCACCGCCACCATCACCGCTGGCACCGCCACCGCCGCCGCTGCCACCGCTGTCACGTCCGCCACGACCGTCACCGGCAACTCCGCCGCCTCACCCACCCGAGCCACCACCGGTGATCCCACCACCCCGCTCACCCCAGCCGCCACCGGTAATTCCGCCGCCTCACCCATCCGAGCCACCGCCGGTGATCCCGCCACCTCACTCGCGCCAGCCGCCGATGGTTCCGCCATAGCCTCCACCGGTGATTCCGCTGTGCCCTCCGCCACGGCCACTCGTTCCGCCGACGCCGCAGCTCCCACCCGCAGTTCCGCCGACGCCTCCGCCACCATGGCTGTCACGTCCGCCGCTCCCGCCAACGGCGCCGAGCGCTGGGCCCGCCTCGCGACGCGTCGCCCGCTGATCACAATCCTCATAGTCGTCGCGGGTCTCGCCGTCCTCGCCTGGCCTGCGCGCACCATGAACCTCGCCCTGCCCGACAACGGCACCGCCCCGAGCAACAGCTCCCAGCGCATCGCCTATGACGCCATCAGCGCGGACTTCGGCCCCGGATTCAACGGCCCGCTGCTGATCCTCGCCGACACCTCGCACAGTTCCGACCCGACCGTAGCCGCCGGCCAGATTGCCAAGTCGCTCGGCACGCTGCCCGACGTCGTCGCCGTCACCCGGCCCAAGCTCAGCGTGGGCGGCAAGGCGGCGCTGATCGAGCTGATCCCCAAGAGCGCGCCGAGCGACCAGGCGACCAAGGACCTCGTCACCACGATCCACAGCGACTCCGCCTCCCTCGAGAAGGCGACCGGCGCGAGCATCGCCGTGACCGGCACGACGGCCGTCAGCATCGACGTGTCGAGCAAGCTCGGCTCCGCGATGCTGCCGTTCGCCCTCGTCGTGGTCGGCCTGTCGCTGATCCTGCTCCTGCTGGTCTTCAGATCGTTCGTCGTGCCGGTCAAGGCCGCCGTGGGCTTCCTGCTCTCGGTCGGCGCGTCCTTCGGCCTCGTCGTCGGGCTCTTCCAGCAGGGCCACCTCGACGGCCTGATAGGCGTGGACACCACGGGCCCGGTCACCAGCTTCCTGCCCATCATCCTGATGGCGGTGCTCTTCGGCCTGGCCATGGACTACGAGGTCTTCCTCGTCTCGCGGATGCGCGAGGACTACGTCCACCACCGCGATCCGATAGCCGCCGTCCACGCCGGCGCCCGCAACGCCGGTCGCGTCGTCACCGCGGCCGCGCTGATCATGTTCTCGGTGTTCGCGTCCTTCGTCACCGGCGACAGCATGATCCTCAAGCAGATAGCCTTCGCCCTCGCCGTCGGCGTGCTGCTGGACGCCTTCGTGGTCCGGATGACGCTCGTCCCGGCCGTCCTGGCGCTGACCGGCCGCGCGGCATGGTGGCTACCCGGCTGGCTGGACCGCCGCCTACCGAACCTGGACATCGAAGGAGAGCGGCTCCAGAAGGCGCTCCCCGAGACGCAGAACATACCGACGAACCTGCCGATCACTGAAACCATGAGCCCCCTCCATTAACTCTCTTCATTTACGCTTCAGACATCTCATCTCACCCCGCACGTTCACCTCACTGCCAGTCAGACTTTGTAGGCTGTTCGCCCGTGCCTGAGATTTCGCGTCGCTCCGTCCTGACCGTCATCGGCGCCGGGGCTCTGGCCGCCGGCGCCGCCGCGTCCGTGCAGGCGGCGACCTCAAAGACCGCCGCCACGAACACGGCGGAGGGGCCGGACAACCCGATCCGGACCGAGAACCTGCTGCCGGGCAGCGGGGACTGGCGGATCGGGGCCGGGGACACGGTGGGGGCGGACGACCTGGGTCGGCAGATCGCCGGATACGCCTCGGCGACCAGCGTGAACCTCGGCGAGTCGATCGACTTCCACGTCTCGACCGAGCCTGCGCAGCGCTTCACCGTCGCGATCTACCGGCTCGGCTACTACGGCGGGCTCGGGGCACGGCAGCTGACGACGAGTCCGAACATGTCCGGAGTGCGTCAGCCGGATCCGATCACCGACTCGACGAACGGCATGATCCACTGCCCGTGGACGCCGAGCTGGACGCTGAAGGTGCCCACGAGCTGGACGTCCGGCGCGTACCTCGCGGCGTTCACCACGGACGACGGACACCGCAGCCTGGCCCCGTTCGTCGTGCGGGACGACGCACGGAAAGCGGACTTCCTGGTCGTGCTGCCGTTCTCGACGTACCAGGCGTACAACCAGTGGCCGCTGGACGGTCAGGTCGGCAAGAGCCTCTACTACGGTTACGGCGACGAGAGCGACGCGGGCGAAGCTCAGGTCGAGGGCGGCTCGGTGCGCGTGGACGTGCACGGCAAGCCGGTCTCCTACGGGGCCCGAGCCCGGACGGTCAGTTTCGCCCGGCCGTACTCCGGCGTCGGTCTGCCGCAGCGCATCGACCTCGACTATGAGTTCCTGCAGTGGGCCGAGCGGATGGGCTACGACGTCAGCTACTCGACGAGCGTGGACCTGCATCAGGGGCGTGTGACGCCGTCACAGTATTCGGCGATGGTCTTCTCCGGGCACGACGAGTACTGGTCCCAGCGGATGCGCGACACCGTCTCGGCGGCCGTGGACCGCGGCACGCACCTGGCGTATACGGCCGCGAACAACGTGTACTGGCACGTGCGCTTCGAGCCGAACCCGCACGGCACCGACGTGCCGGTCATGGTCTGCTGGAAGAGCGACCCGGATCCGGCGCCGGACAGCAGCGGCCCGACCTGCCTGTGGCGCGAGGTCGATTCGAACGGCGCGCAGTCCGAGCAGTCGCTGCTGGGTGTCATGTACAACGGGATCCCGAAGGAAGAGGTCCCGCTTTCGGTCTCCACCCCCGAGCACTGGTTCTGGGCCGGGACCGGCGTGCGCGACGGCGAGACGATCCCGGGCATCGTCGGCGGCGAGGCGGACGGCTTCTACGCGGGCTCGCCGAAGCCGGACAGCGCGCAGCACACGCTGCTGTCGGCCTCGCACTACATGGCCCTCGGCGGCAGCAACTGGCCGCGGATACAGCACACGAGCCTCTACGAGACCGACCGCGGCGCCATCGTGTTCGACGCCGCGACGTTCAACTGGTCCCTCGGCCTCAACCGGCCCGGCTACATCGACGACCGCGTGCAGCGGGCGACGACGAACCTGTTCAACCGGCTACGACAGCGTCCCGTGTAGAGACAGCGGTGGAAACAGCGGACGTGATCGACCCGCTACGGCAGCGTCCCACATAGCGGAAGCCGTGGAAGCAGCAGACCTGTTCAACCGGCTGCGGCAGCGTCGCGTGTAGCGGAAGCGGTGGAAGCAGCAGGCTTGTTCAACCCGCTAGGGCGGCGTCCCGTGTTGAGGTGGCGGGGGGAGCGGCGGGCGTGGAGTCGGTCGTGGAGCTGGGATTCGGGGTCAGTAGCGCGGGCACGGCGGCTGGGAGCGCGAGCAGCAGGACCTTGAGGGCGTCCGGGCCGGGCAGCGGGACGAGGAGCACGATCGCCAGGAGTGCGGCGTAGCCGAGGATCGCGCGGAGGGCGACGGTCGAGTGCTCGGTGCGTGCCACGACGAGACCGGCTGCGACGCAGGACCACCACGGCGAGCAGAGGTCTGCGACGTGGAGGACGGCCGGGCCGAGAGGCGTCGAGGTCCATTCCGTATATACGCCGGCGGCTAGCGTCAGGACTCCGGTGACAGTCTCGACGAACCAGGCCGCGAGTAGGACGCGGAGCCAGAGGCGTACGCGGCGCTTCGGGGAGGCGGTGGCGGGCACGGCGGCCGTGACGGTGACGGGTTCGGCCGACTCCTTCTTGGCGCGAGTGCGGAGCCAGAGGGCGATGATGAGCCAGAAGAGGCCCAGCGCCACGTAGGAGACGACCCAGTCGACCCGGCCCGCGTTCTGGCCTTGGAAGGCCCAGTCGTTGTGGCCGATGTCGTGGGAGATGCGGGAGATCAGGTAGACCGGGATCGAGTGGGCGCTCTGGCCGCTGTCGGCCGGGCCGACGGCTGCGGCGGCCAGCGGGGCGACCGCAATGGTGGCCGCGGCGGTCAGGGCGAGCACGGCCCGGCTGAAGCGCGGAGAGTCGCCGGATCCGATGGGAACAGCCGGGTCCGGCAGCGTGCCGAGGTCCCCGGAGCTCAGGGAGTCAGCGGATCCCGCAGAAACACTCGAATCCGGCGAGGTGCCGATTTCCGCGGAACTCGAGAAGCCTGCGGATACGGCTGAAACGATCAGATCCGGCGACGTGCCGAATTCCCCGGAACTCGAGAAGCCTGCGGATACGGCTGAAACGATCAGATCCGGCGACGTGCCGAATTCCCCGGAACTCGAGAAGCCTGCGGATACGGCTGAAACGATCAGATCCGGCGACGTCTCGGGGGCTTCCGACTGTTCTGACGACTGCTCGGCGTCGGCGGCGACCTCCTTGCCGATGGGCTCGGAGCTCGGCGAATGATCGGATCCGGCAGGTGCCTCGGGGCTCGACTGCGTGTTCGGGGTCTCGGGGCGCGGTGACGCGGTGTGCATGGCGGCGAGGATACGCGGCTTAGGAGAACGGCAGAACACCTTTCGGTTACCGGGGGGACATGTCCACAACACCGGGGGTTGGCCGCGGCCCGCTACCGTCCGCGAGTGGCCACAACGGACCGACGCACCTTGTACCTACGCACTCTGCGCAACCGCCTTTTTGCTGGGGCGATGCTCGTCGCGGCGCTCTTCACGGTGATACAGGCGGTCGACTACCGCCAGAACGTGCCGTCGAACGACACGTACCAATACGCGAAGCAGACCCTGCGCATCCTCGGCGACGCGCAGGAGCAGGCGGTGCACGACTCGGTCATCATGTACTGCCAGGACAGCGGGAACTCGGCGGCCACTACTGCCACGCTCAACAGTGCCTCGGGATCGACCGGGTCCGCGTCCGACTACACATCGGCGTACGACGCGTGTCTGCACACCTACCGCAATGGTCTGACGCCGAGCTCGCCCCGCTACCTCGCGATCTTCACCTCGCGGCCGGGGTATCCGCTGCTCGCCGCGCCTTTCGCGGCGCTGTTCGGGCTGCGGTTCGGGCTCTGGATCGCGGCGATGCTGTGCACAATTCTGGCTAGTTTCCTGGTCATCGCGCTGCTGCGGGTCGTCGGGTGCTCGGATCTCGTCGCGCTCGGGGGGCAGGTGCTCTTCCTCGCGGCGCCGACCGGCTACTGGGGAAGCCGGATGCTGACGGACGGGCCGTCGCTGGCGACGTCGCTGTTGGCGCTGCTCGGGGCGCTGTGGCTGGCACGCAACGACGACAGGCGGCTGCGGCTCGGGGCGTGGGTGCTCGTCGTAGGGCTGGTGACGGGGTTCCTCGTGCGGTACTCGAGCGAGCAGCTCGTCGCGCTGGTGCTGGCCGTGGCCGCGCTGATCTGCCTCAGGTGGGTGCCGTCCTCGCGGGGGCGCGGGATGAAGCTGCTGGCGATCATCGCGGGTGGCGGATTCGTCGTATCGGAGCTCGCCAGTTCGCTGCTGGGCTGGCCGGGGCTCTCCGTGTCACTGCAGGACACGTTCACGAAGCACTTCATCCGACCGAACGTCTCGGACCCGGTCGGCCGCCTCGTGCGCCTGGACCTGCATTTCTGGGGCTACTACCCGGTCTCCGAGCCGACCGCGCTGCTGCTGGTCGTCGGGCTGGTGGCGATCGCGGTGGCGTTGGTGCGGCGTGACGCCGTGTTCGGGATCCTCGCGATCGCCGTGTCGGCCACCGGGCTTGGTGCCGTGGTCGCGCATCCGATCGCCTCCCAGTCGGACCGGCTGATGTCGCCGGTCTGGGTGCTGCTCGCGCTCGGGCTGCCGCTGCTGCTGGCCCGGCCGCAGCGGAAGCAGGACGTCAGTGATCTGCCGGCCGAGGGCGGGAACGATGGGGCAGCAGCGCCTCGGGCGGAGTCGAGCTTCGCCGTTTCGTCGGAAGCCGTGTGAGCGTGTGAGAGACAAGGACGGGACGACGACGATGGACGTTTTGATGCTGGTCCAGTCCGACGTGGCGCACGACGCGCGGGTGCTGCGCGAGGCGCGGTCGCTGGCGCAGGAGGGGCATGCGATCCACATCATCGGCAAGGACGTCCCGGCCGAGTGGGTGCCGCCGCTCGGCGTGACCGTGGAGTCGGTGTCGGGGGGTACCGGGCTTAAGGGCGGGGGCGCTGGCGCGAAGACGGGAGCGGGCGCGGCGGGCGCAGGGCCGGGACCGCGGCCGAAGGGCGGGGTCGTCGGCGGCGCGCGGAGCGTGGCGCGGTGGGCGCTGCTCCCCCAGCACCGGCAGACGGTGTGGCGGACGTGGTGCGAGCGGGCGCGCGCGGCGATCGGCGACCGGAAGTACGACGTCGTGCACGCGCACGATTTCAACGTGCTGGTTCTCGCCGCCGAGTTGGCCGAGCGGGGTGACGCGCGGCTGGTCTACGACTCGCACGAGTGGTGGTCAGGGCGTGAGCGGCACGGGCGGCCTACTCCGCTTGAGCGGGCGCGGGAGCTGCGGGTTGAGCGGCGGATCGTGGCCAAGGCAGACGCCGTACTGACCGTGAGCGACGGGATCGCGGAGCGGCTCGGGAAGTGGCGGGCCACGCCGGTGCACGTGGTGCGCAACACCTTCCCGCTGCAGACGGCCGAGAACGCTGACGGCGTCGAGCCGTTGGCGGAGAAGCCGAGGGGCGCCGTGTACGCGGGCCGGATCGGGGCGGCGCGGGACATCGAGACGCTGCTCAGCGCCACGGCCGCGCTCGAACTGGACACCGTGCTGATGGGGAAGGCTGACCGTGAGTTCCTGCCGCACCTCCACCTGACCGACGCGAGCGTCCGCATCGAGCCCGCGCGGCCGGTCGACGACGTGGACGAGGTGCTGCGCGACGTCGGCATATCCGTCGTGACGCTGACCGACACGTGCGAGAATCACCGGCTCGCCCTGCCCAACAAGGTGTTCCACGCCGTGCGCGCGGGCGTTCCGGTCGTCGCGGCCGACTTGCCCGAGCTGCGCCGGCTGGTGACGAACTACGGGATCGGCGCGCTCTACCGGCCCGGCGACGCCGTGTCGATGCGCGGTGCGTTGGAGCAGGTCACGACCGATTACCCGGGGCTGTGCGAGCGGGTGGCGCGGGCTCGCGGCGAGCTGAACTGGGATCAGGACTCTAAGGAACTGGTGCGCGTGTACGAGGCGCTGGCGGCGGCCGCGTGAGCATGACGGAAACAGACGCTGTGACGACCAGTGCACGACCCAGGGTCGTGATGCTCGTCGCGAATGGCGTGGTCGGCGACTCGCGGGTGCAGAAGATCGCCTGGTCGATGGCGGCCGCGGGCTACGAGGTGACGCTGGTCGGCCGCGCTCCCGGAGCTGAGCAGCAGCGTTTCCGGCTCGGCGCGGCGGACGTCGTGCTGGTTCCGGTGTCGAAGACCGTGTCAGGGTACGAGCGTGCCCGGCTGCGCGGTGGACAAGGCGCGGCTCAACTGCGGCCCTATTACCGCGATGCCCGCGCCGGACTCGCCGCGCGTGACGCCGCCGCCGGACGCCGGCTGCGCTCCACGGCGGCCGCGCGGGTTCGCGGGTGGCTGGCGACGCAGCCCGGTGCGGACAATATCGTCGCGCACTTCGGGCGCGGGCCGGTCGGCGGCGCGGCACGCAGGCTGTTCGGCGGCGCGCTGGGTCTGACCGACCGGTACGGCGGCTGGCGCTGGTTCAACCCGTGGTTCGCCGACCTCGAACTCGCGCTCGCCCCGACTGTCCGCGAACTCGATCCGGACCTGATCCACGCGCACGACTTCCACATGGTCGGCATCGGCGCCCGCCTCGCCGCGACGCTGAGCACGCCGGACCACCCGGTGCGCTGGATCTACGACGCGCACGAGTACCTGCGCGGGATCGAAGTGCCCTCGCGCACGGACGTCAGATTGCGGATGCGCCGCCGGATGCTGGTCGGCGTCGAGCGGGAGTACATCGGCCGCGCGGCCGCCGTCGTCACCGTGTCCGAGGGCATCGCGACGCGGCTCGCGGGCGATCACGGGCTGCGTGAACGTCCCCGGGTGATCCTCAACGCGCCCGTGATCACGCCGAGGCCGGTTGGCGGCGAGGGGCGGTCGCTGCGGGCTGACTGCGGGCTCGCCGAGGACGTGCCGCTGCTGCTCTACAGCGGCGGGATGTCGCCGCGGCGCGGGGTCTCGACGGTGATCGAGGCGCTCGCGACGTTGCCCGACGTTCACCTGGCCCTGATCGCGCGCGAGGACGATCCGGACGTGCCGGGGCTCAAGAAGTGCGCGCACGACAACGGGGTTCAGGACCGACTGCACGTCGTGCCCTACGTGCCGGTGGACCAGGTCGTGCCGTATATCAGCTCTGCGTCGATCGGCCTCGTCCCGATCCTGCACCTGCCGAACCACGAACTTTCGCTGATCACCAAGTACTTCGAGTATCTGCACGCCGCGCTGCCGATCGTGACCAGCGACGTGCGTGAAATGGCGGCGGAGACGCGGCGGCTCGGTGTCGGCGAGGTGTTCGTGGCGGGCGACGCGGCTTCTCTGGCGCAGGCGGTGCGCAAGGTGCTCGATGCGCCGGGCCGGTATCGCGCCGTGTATCAGGGAGCGGATGATCCGCGGCCGGGCTCCTCGTGGGCCGGGCAGTCGGCGAAGCTGGACGCGCTCTACCGCGAGGTGCTCGGACGCGAGCCGGGAGCGACGCGCGAGGCCGGTGAGCTGGAACTTGTTGCGGTGGAGGATTTTAGCGAGAGTGGGCAGCCCGCTCCAGTTCGCTGACGACGCGGGCCGCCGCCCGGCCGTCGCCGTAAGGCTGGCCGGGCGGGGTCGCGGGCGCGGGACGTGCGGCGATACTCGCGAACTCAGGAGAGGTTGCCTCCGCCAGCACGTTCCAGCCGTCCTCCAACGTCTCCGGCCACTCGGTCTCGGTGCGTACGGTCGTGCAGGGACGCGCGAGGATGTACGCCTCCTTCTGCAGGCCGCCGGAATCCGTGACCACGCCGACGGATCCGGACAGGGCCGCGACCATTTGCGCGTACGGCAACGGGGTGCCAAGGCGGATCGAGCCGCGGTCGAGCTCGATGCCGTGTTCGGCGGCGCGTGAGCGCAGCCGAGGGTGGGCGAGCAGCGCGACGGGGACGGGCAAGGCGGCGAGCGCGTCGATGATGCCCGCGAGCCGGTCGCGGTCGTCGGTGTTCTCGGCGCGGTGGATCGTGGCGACGAGGTAGGGCCGGGACGGGTCGATTCCGGGGGCGGGGGCGGCATAGTCAGCGGCGGAGTCAACGGAGAGATCCCGCGCGCGCAGGCACGCGTCGACCATGACGTCGCCGACCATAACGGTCCGCGCGCCGAGGCCTTCCCGCTCGAGGTGCTCGACGGCCTGCGGGGTCGGCGCGAGCAGCAGGTCCGCCGCGTGGTCCGTCAGCACCCTGTTGTGTTCCTCGGGCATCCGCCGGTTGAACGAGCGCAGCCCGGCCTCGAGGTGCGCGACCGGCATGTGCAGCTTGACCGCGCTCAGCGCGCCGGCGATCGTCGAGTTCGTGTCGCCGTAGACGAGGACCCAGTCCGGCTCGTGCTTGAGCAGGATCGGGTCGAGCGCGGCGAGCATCGCGCCGGTCTGGCCGCCGTGGCCGCCCGAGCCGACGTGCAAGCGCTCGTCCGGCTCGGGGATGCCCAGGCCCGAGAAGAACACGCCGGACAGCTCCGGGTCGTAGTGCTGGCCGGTGTGCACGATCACGTGCTCGTGGCCCGCGGCCGTGACCGCCGCGGCGATCGGGGCGAGCTTGACGAACTGCGGCCGGGCGCCGACCACGCTGACGATTTTCACGCCGCGATCATAAACTCGATCATCCACGGATTCCCAGTCCTCGCACCATGTCTGACAACCATTCACATTCCATTCACCAAGCCATATCTCCCGGCGACGATTCGTCGGCCAGATGACGCTTCCGCATACAGCTGTGGCTACCTCTCGTTAACACACTACTTGTTTGGTTGGACCGTTCACCCGCCCCGCTCGACCATCGCGACAACCAGGGATGATGAAAGACCGAACAATCGCTCCCACGACGCGGTCACCCAGGGTCCTCTACCTGGCCTTTTTCTTCCCGCCGAGCCGGTCCAGCGGGGTGTACCGGGCTCGAGCGACGGCGAACCACCTGGCCGCCGCGGGATGGGACGTGACGGTCCACACGGCGCCGCGCGAATTCTTCACCCGCTACATCGGCAGTGTTGATCTTTCCCTCGAATTGGGCGTCGATGAGAAGATCAAGGTCCGCCGACCGGAAATGGGCTATTTCCGCTGGGAGAGGGATATCCGCCGGTACGGCCGCTTCCGCGCGAACATGCCGGTACTGGCGAACGCGGGCTACAACTGGATGCAGCGGCGCTTCTTCCCCGAGCACTACGCCTCGTGGATTCCGCACGTCGTGGCGCGCGCTCTGCGTGAGCACACGCGCAAGCGCTACGACCTGATCGTGGCCACCGGCAACCCCTTCGCGTCGTTCGCCGCCGCCTATTGGATCAACAAGCTGACCGGCGTGCCGTACGCGCTGGACTACCGGGACTCGTGGACCTTCAACCAGTTCACCGAGGAGAACAAGTACCCGGACGGTCACCCGGCCTGGGAGTGGGAGCGCAAGACCCTCGAGAAGTCCTCGCTGACCGCCTTCGTCAACGAGGGCCTGCGCGGCTGGCACGCGGAGCGCTATCCGAGCGCCGCGAAGCAGATGACGGTCGTCCCCAACGGCTGGGAGCCGGAGATCCTCGGGCGCGCCACGTACACGGGGCCGGCGACGGGACGCCCGCTGCGCTTCGGCTACATCGGCACGATCACCGATGCGATGCCGCTGCAGGTGCTGTTCGACGGCTGGCGAGCGGCGAAAGCGCACCCGGAGCTCGCGGACGCGACGCTGGAGCTCTACGGCCACCTCGGCTTCTTCAAGCAGTCGGCCGATCCGCTGATCGACAAGATCCCGCTGAACGAAGGCCTCGACATCACGTACCACGGCCCGCTCAACAAGACCGAGGTCGGAGACGCGTATCGCAGCCTGGACGCGCTGGTGTTCTGCGTGCCGGGGGCGAAGTACGTGACCTCGGGGAAGATCTTCGAGTACATGGCCACCGGCAAGCCGATCGTCTCGGTGCACGCCCCGGACATCGCGGCCGTGGACGTGCTCACCGGCCACCCGCTGTGGTTCGGCGTGGACCGGCTCGACGCGCAGGCCGTGGCGAACGCGATGGTCGCCGCCGGGAAGCGGACGCGCGATCTGACCGAGGCGGACTTCGACGCCGCCCTCGCACACGCCGAGCGCTACACCCGGGACAACACGCTCGGTCCGTTCGAGGCGCAGCTGCGCGCAGTGGCAGGTCGGTGAACCGTGGCCGATAAGAAGACGCTCGCCGTCACGACTCCCTGGCACCCGACCCTCCAGCGCCCCTTCGCCGGGTCCTTCGTACAGGCCACGACGACGGCCGTGCGCGGGCAGTTCTCGCGCATCGACCTCTATAACACGGAGGACTGGACCGGCCCGGCCGATCCGGTGCAGGCCCGCCTGGTCCGCAAGGCGTACGCCGCGCTCACCACCGGCCCGTCGCCCCGGATCCTGCACGCCGCGCGCTGGGCCGACGAAGGGTACTGGGTCACCGACATCCCGACCCCGGTCACCCCGAAGAAGCATTATGCGGACTGGGCGCTGAGCCACGAGGCGGTGCTGCGGCCCGTACTCAAGAACGGCCGGTTCGAGGCGGACGTCGTGCACGGCCACGTCGGGATCTACGGCGGCTGGCTCGCCCACCGCTTCGCCCGGCCGACCGCGCGCGTCGTATTCACCGAGCACGCCTCCTTCTTGGGCAAGATCCTCGGCCAGCCGCGCTCCCGCGCCATGTACGCCGAGGTGATGGACCGGGCGGACACCGTGCTCTGCGTCAGCGAGAAGCTGCGCAACGAGCTGCTCGGCGCGTTCCCCGGGCACGCCGGGAAGATCCAGGTGATCCCGAACGCGGTCGAGATCCAGGCCATGCCGGTCCGGCCCAAGCCGGTCACCGACCTGCACAAGTGGATCTACATCGGGAAGGTCGCGGCGACCAAGGGCGTGCCCGAACTCGTCGAGGCCTTCGCCATCGCGGCGAAGGACGAGCCGGAACTGCGGCTGACGATCCTCGGCACGGGCCCGCTGGTCGAGCCGCTGCGCGCCCGCGCCGTGGAACTGGGCTTGGCGGACCGGATCACCTTCCACGATTCGGTGCCGCCGCAGCGCATCTTCGAGTTCCTGCACGCGCACGACCTGCTGGTCCACCCAAGCAAGTCGGAGACCTTCGGGATGACCGTGGTCGAGGCCGTCGGCAGCGGCATGCCGGTGCTCGTCACCCGCTGCGGCGGACCCGAGGAGACCCTCGAGGGCCTCGACGGACTGGCCGGACTGCTGATCGACGTCAGCGAGGACCCCCAGGTCATCGTGGACGGATACCGGCGCCTCGCCCAGCGGACCGCGCAGCTCGATCCCGGCCGGGCGCGCACGGAACTGATCGAGCGGTACGGGACGGCGGCCGTGGCACGAAAACTGGCCGAGGTCTATGAAACTACGACGGAGCGGAAAAAATGAGCAGCGTTCTGCTGGTTGCGATCGGCACGACGAGATCCCGGGCGGTGACCGACACGGCCGAGTTCCTGCTCGCGCGCGGCGTGGACGTGGATCTGCTCACCGTCGAGGCCGAGTCGTGGACGGCCGCGGGCCTCGACCCTCGAGTCCGGCTGCACACGCTCGCCGCCGCCGAGCAGAAGCACCCGCTGGCCGCCTTCGGCCGCCTCATCGCCCGCCTGTCGAAGGCCGCTTACACCAAGGGCTACGCCAAGATCTACCGGCTGCTGCGGCCCTACGTGATGTGGCGCGCCGCCCGCACGACCGTCGTGCGCCAACTCGACTGGAACAGCGTCGAGCAACTGGTGATCTGCGACTCCCACGCCATCCCGATCGGCTGGCACCTGGCCAAGCGCCACCCGCGGCTGACCGTGGGCTTCGAGCTGGACCGCGCCCCGTACGCGGACCGCCCGGCGACCGCCGATCGCGAGCCCGTCCTGACCACCGCCACCCCCGCACCACGCCCCCTCACCAGCACCCCGGCCGGAATCGATGTCGTCGATGGTTGATACGCTGTCCCCGCCAAGGGACCCCTCCCTTGACCACCTGGAACACCACGTGTTCCGCTCCCGCAAGACCGGAGTGCCCCGCCTGGGCACGTACCTCCCGGAGTTGTGGGAGCGCCGCGAGTTCGTCGTCGAACTCGCCCGCTGCACGCTGCGCGCGCAGAACTACACCAACGTGTTCGGTCAGCTCTGGCTGGTCCTCAACCCGCTGCTGATGGGTTGCGTGTACTTCGTCCTGGTGGACATCATCAACAACAGCAAGCACGCGCCCAACTACTTCGCCGTGCTGCTCGCCGGACTGTTCCTGTACACCTTCTTCTCCAGCATGCTGACGCAGTCCGCAGGCTCGATCATCGGCGCCAGCCGGCTCGTGCTCAACAGCCGGCTGCCGCGCCTGGTGATGCCGATCACCCAGATGGTCATCGCGTTCTTCCGGTTCCTGCCCAGCCTGATCGTGCTGTTCGTGGTGCACGAGCTGCAGCACGTCGCCTGGGGTGTCGCCGACTTCTACGCCATACCGGCGTTCCTCGAGGTCGCGATGTTCGGCGCGGGCCTGGGCTTCATCTGCGCCACCTGCCAGGTCTACTTCCGGGACTTCTCCAACTTCCTGCCCTTCGTCACCCGGATCTGGATGTTCCTGTCGCCGGTGCTGTGGCAGCTGAACCAGGTGCTGAGCAAGCCCGGCCTCAAGGCGACCATCATCCCGCTCAACCCGCTCTCGCCGATGATCGGCGCCTGGGGCGACGCGCTCGTCTACAACGTCGCCCCGCCGTACTCCTGGCTGCTCCAGGGGTTCGCCTGGGGCCTGGGCGCGCTCGTGATCGGCACTTTCGTCTTCATCAGGAGGGAGCGTGAGTTCAGTGTCCGTCTCTGACTCCGTGGAAACGCCCGTCACGTCCGCCGAGCCCGCCGAGCCGACCGATTCCGCCCCGGCCCCGGCCACCACGTCGGCGGCCGTCGTCACCGAGCGCACCCCGACCGAGGCCGAGCTCGACCTGGAGATGGCGATCCGGGTCAAGAACGTGCGGGTCGACTACCGCACGATCGTCAACCCGCGCGCGAACACGCTGCGGCACGCGATCACCAACATCGGCCGCAGGTCGAATGACCGCAGGGTGCGCTACATCCACGCGGTGCGCGACGTCTCCTTCGAGGTCCCGCACGGCCAGGTGCTCGGCATCATCGGCGCGAACGGCGCCGGCAAGTCCACCATGATGCGCGCGATGGCCGGGATCCTGCCGCCGTCGAGCGGCGAGATCGTGGTCAACGGCCGCATCAGCGTCCTGCTGGCGCTCGGCGTCGGCTTCAACGGGCAGCTGTCCGGCCGGGACAACGTCATCCTCGGCTCGATGGCCGCGGGCCTGACCCGCAAGCAGGTGATGGACCGCTTCGACAAGATCGTGCAGTGGGCCGAGCTCGAGGACGTCATCGACCTGCCGATGAAGGCCTACTCCTCCGGCATGTACGGCCGGCTCGCCTTCGCCGTCTCCACCCACCTGGACCCGGACGTGCTGCTGGTCGACGAGGCGCTGTCCACCGGCGACGCGCACTTCCGCCGCAAGTCCTACGAGAAGATGCAGGAGATCGTCGGCCAGGCCCGGACGATCGTGATCGTCAGCCACGGTATCGGCGCGATCAAGGAGATGTGCGACACCGTCATCTGGATGCACAAGGGCGAGATCGTCAAGCAGGGCGATCCCGACGAGGTGGCTTCGGAGTACCTGGAGTTCCAAGGGGTGCCGCAGGTGAGCAAGACCGATGACGAGGCCCTCGTGGACGACGACGATCAGAGCCAGATGGACGACTCCATGCAGATGGAGGACTTCTGACATGGCCCGTCCCCAGATCGATGTCACCCTCCTGAGCAGCGGGCACGACGTGGCCGACGCCCGGCTGCACCGGCACTGCGCCGCGTTCCGCCGGGCCGGGCTGCAGGTCGAGGTGATCGCCAAGGGCCGCGCCGAGGACGCACCGGCCGAGACGGAGTTCCGCTCGATCCACCCGCGTGGCATCGTCGGACGCGGCATTAAGGCCCTGACACTACCGATCCTGGCGCGCGGCCGGGTGCTGGTCACCCTCGACCCCGACCTGATACCGGCCGCCCGCGCGCGCCGGCTGTTCGGGCACGGCCGACGGCTGGCCGTGGACCTGCACGAGGACTACGTCGCCCTACTCGACGACCGCGCCTGGGCCAAGGGCGCGGCCGGGAAGATCGCGAAGGTCTGGGCGCGCAGCGCGATCTCGCTCAGCCGCGGCGCGGACCTGACCGTGGTCGCCGACCAGCACGTGCCGCCGGAGAAGGCGGCGCGTCGGCTGGTGGTGCGCAACCTGCCGGACCTGACGCTGCTTCCGGAGCGCGGCGAGCTCGACGAGCGTCCGCGGGCGCTGTACGTCGGCGACGTACGGGAGAGCCGCGGCCTGTTCACCATGCTCGAGGCGATCGAGCAGGCGCCGGAGTGGACATTGGACATTGTCGGCCCGGTCGCGGCGCGCGACCGGGAGCGGCTGGACGCCTGGCTGGCCTCCTCCCCCGCCGCCGACCGGGTGCAGATGCACGGCCGGATGCCCCCGGCCGCGGCCTGGGAGCTGGCTCGCGGCGCGTGGGCCGGGATGTCCCTGCTGCATAGCACTCCCGCGTTCGAGAGCGCGATCCCGTCGAAGATCTACGAGTACCTGGCCTGCGGGATGCCGGTGCTCAGCAGCCCGATCAAGCGCGCCGCCGAGCTGGTCGAGAAGGCCGGGGCGGGCGCGGTCGTGGCCGACGCCGCGGAGGCTGGCGCAACGCTGCGGGCGTGGTCCGGCGAGTCGCGCGCGGAGTTCGAGCTGCTGCGGCGGGCGGCGAGCCAGTGGGCCGAGCGCGATCTCGGCGGGACCAACCCGCACGACCTGTTCGCCGAGGCCGTCGCGCAGCTCGTCGCGCAGGCGCGCGGGAATCGGACCGCGATCGCGGTCATGGCGGGCACCTCATGACGCATGATCAGTCGGTGCGCATCGCCCCGTCGGCCGATGTCGACGACCGTGCCGAGATCGGCTCGGGCAGCTCGGTCTGGCACCTGGCGCAGGTGCGGGAGCAGGCCGTGCTCGGGCGCGACTGCGTGATCGGGCGCGGCGCGTACATCGGCACCGGCGTGAAGCTCGGCGACAACGTCAAGGTGCAGAATTACGCGCTCGTCTACGAGCCCGCCGAGGTGGGCGACGGCGCGTTCATCGGCCCGGCGGCCGTGTTCACCAACGACCACCGGCCGCGTTCGGTCGACCCGGACGGCAAGCAGAAGCGCGCGGATGACTGGCACGCGGTCGGCGTCACGGTCGGCGAGGGGGCCTCGATCGGCGCCCGCGCGGTGTGCGTCGCGCCGGTCCGGATCGGCCGCTGGGCGATGGTCGGCGCGGGCGCCGTGGTCACGACGGACGTGCCCGACTTCGCGCTCGTCGTCGGGGTTCCGGCGCGGCGCATCGGGTGGATCGGCCGAGCCGGGGAGCGCTTGGAACGGGTGGCCACCGAGGGAACCGAGAACGCCGAGACCTGGCGCTGCCCGGAAACCGGCGCTCTGTACCGCGAGGTCGAGGGCGGCATCGAGGAGGTTCAGCAGTGAGTGACTTCATCGCGGCGGCGAAGCCCGTCATCGGCGAGGAGGAGATCGAGGCCGCCGTGCGCGTCATGCGCAGCGGCATGGTCATCCAGGGTCCCGAGGTCGCCGCGTTCGAGGAGGAGTTCTCGGCGCTGGTGGACGGCCGGCACTGCGTCGCCGTGAACGCCGGCACCTCCGCGCTGCTCCTGTCTCTGGTCGCGGCCGGCATCGGCGCGGGCGACGAGGTGATCGTGCCGTCGTTCACCTTCGCCGCGACCGCCAACTCGGTCGCGCTGACCGGCGCGACCCCGGTATTCGCGGACATCGAGCCGGAGACCTTCAACCTGTCGCCGGAGTCCGTCGAGGCCGCGATCACCCCGCGCACGGCGGCGATCATGCCGGTGCACCTCTACGGTCAGCCCGCTGACATGCGCGGGATCGGCAAGATCGCCGAACGGCACGGCCTGGCGATCATCGAGGACGCGGCGCAGGCGCACGGCGCGACGCTGCACGGCACGCCGGTCGGCGCCTTCGGCCTGGCCGCGGCCTTCAGCTTCTACCCGACCAAGAACATGCACTCGCTCGAGGGCGGCATGGTCGTCACCCCCGACGCCGAGTTCGCGCGCACCATCAGGCTGCTGCGCAACCAGGGCATGGAGCGCCGCTACGCCAACGAGCTCGTCGGCTACAACCTGCGGCTGACCGACGTGGCCGCCGCCATCGGACGTGTGCAGCTGCGGAAGCTGCCCGACTGGAACGAGCGCCGCCGGACCAACGCGGCGAAGCTCGACGCGGGTCTCGGCACTCTCGGCCTCGTGAACACGCCCGTCGTGGCTGACGGCGTGACGCACGTCTACCACCAGTACACCGTGCGTGTCCCGCCCGATCAGCGAGACGCGCTGCAGGAGCACCTGACCGCGAACGGCGTAGGCAGCGCTGTCTACTACCCGACGCCCACGCACCTCCTCCCGCCCTTCGCCGAATCCGGCAAGGACGCGGTGCTGCCGGAGACGGACCGCGCGGCGGCCGAGGTGCTCTCCCTCCCCGTCCACCCGGCCCTCGACGACGCGGATCTGGACCGCATCGCCGAGACCGTGGGCACCTTCTTCGATTCCGAAGGTTGATGAACAAGATCATGAGTACGCGGCGACTGCGAGCGGGCCTGGTGGGCCTCGGAGCGATGGGCCGGCACCACGCGCGGGTGCTCAAGGCCCTCGACGGCGTGGACCTGGTGGCGGGCGCGGACCCGGGCGGCGACGCGTACGGTGTGCTCGGCAACGTGCCGCTGGTCCCGAACGTGGAGAGCCTGATCGCGCTGAAGCCCGACTACGTGGTCGTGGCGTGCCCGACCGCGTTCCACGAGGGCGTCGCGCTGGCGCTGGCCGACGCGGGCGTCGCCGCGCTGATCGAGAAGCCGCTCGCGCACGACATCCCCGCCGCGCGCCGCGTCGTCGAGGCCTTCGAGAGCCGCGGCCTGGTCGCCGCCGTCGGCCACATCGAGCGGTACAACCCGGCGCTGCAAAGCATGCGGTCGCGGCTCGAGAACGGAGATCTCGGCGACCTCTTCCAGGTGGCGACGCGCCGTCAGGGCCCGTTCCCGAACCGGATCGCGGACGTCGGCGTGGTCAAGGACCTGGCGACGCACGACCTGGACCTGACCGGCTGGGTCACCGGCGCGCAGTACACGAGCGTGGCCGCCAAGACGGCGCACCGCAGCGGCCGCGCGCACGAGGACCTGGTGACGGTGCTCGGCGAGCTGGACAGCGGCGTGATCGCCAACCACCTGGTGAACTGGCTCTCCCCGCTCAAGGAGCGCGTGTCCATCGTGACCGGCGAGCGCGGCTGCTTCGTCGCCGACACGCTGACCGCCGACCTGACGTTCTTCGCCAACGGTTCGACGCGCACGGAATGGGACGCGGTCTCGGCCTTCCGCGGCGTGTCCGAGGGCGACATGACCCGCTACGCGATCCCGAAGCGCGAGCCGCTGGCCGTCGAGCACGAGACCTTCCGCGATGCGGTGGAAGGCAAGACCGACAACGGGATAGTGACCCTGCGCCAGGGCCTGCGCGCGGTCATGGTCGCCGAGGCCGTGCTTGATTCGGCCCGCTCCGGCGAGACCCGACCCCTGACCCTCGTCTAGCCAAGTCAGTCCCCTTTTCCCCGCTCATCCCCCGCTCTCCCCCCGTGATCGGACTTCCTCCCGTGCAGATCTGCGTCTTCGCCCTAGGAAAGATCGGCCTCCCGCTCGCCGTGCAGTTCGCGGGCCTCGGCCACAGCGTGACCGGGGTGGACATCGCCCCGCACGTCGTCGAGCTCGTCAACGCGGGCGAGGCGCCGTTCCCCGGTGAGACCGGCCTGGACGAGGCGCTCAAGAAGGCGGTCGCCGAGGGCCGGCTGACCGCGACCCTGGACGGGACCGCCGCGGTGGCCGAGGCGGACGCCGTGGTCATCGTCGTGCCGCTGATCGTGGACAAGGACGGCGTGCCGGACTTCGGCCCGCTCGACGCCGCGACCAGCGCCGTGGCCGCGGGCCTGCGCAAGGGCACGCTGGTGAGCTACGAGACGACGCTGCCGGTGGGCACCACCCGCGAACGCTTCGCCCCGATGCTCGGCTCCGGCTCGGGTCTGACGCCGGGTGAGGACTTCGCGCTGGTCTTCAGCCCCGAGCGGGTCTCCTCCGGCCGCATCTTCGCCGACCTGCGCAAGTACCCCAAGCTGGTCGGCGGCATCGACGAGCCCTCGACCGAGCGCGGCGTCGCGTTCTACGAGCAGGTCCTGGAGTTCGACGAGCGCCCGGACCTCGGCCGCCCGAACGGCGTGTGGAACCTGGGCACGTCCGAGGCGTCCGAGCTGGCGAAGCTCGCGGAGACCACGTACCGCGACGTCAACATCGGCTTGGCGAACACCTTCGCGCGCTACGCGGACCGGATCGGCGTGGATGTCGCCGCGGTCATCGAGGCCTGCAACAGCCAGCCCTTCAGCCACATCCACCAGCCCGGCATCGCCGTAGGCGGCCACTGCATCCCGGTCTACCCCCGGATGTACCTGTGGAACGACCCCGACGCCGAGGTGGTCCGGGTAGCCCGCGCCGCAAACGCCGCCATGCCCGCGTACGCGGTGGACCTGCTGGCCGAGGAGGTCGGGACTGGGGCTGGGGCTGAGGATCTCGCAGGCCTCCGCGTCGCCGTCCTGGGCATCGCGTACCGCGGCGGTGTGAAGGAGACCGCGTTCTCCGGCGTCTTCCCCACGGTCGAGGCCCTCAAGCAGCGCGGCGCCGAGGTCGTAGTCGGCGACCCGATGTACACCGACGCCGAGATCCGCGCCCTAGGCTTCGAGCCCCACGAGCCCGGCTCCTCGGTCGACGCGGTCATCATCCAGACCGACCACGTCGAATACCGCACCCTCACCCCCGCCGACTTCCCCGGCATCAGAACCCTCATCGACGGCCGCCGCATCACGGACGCCGCCGCATGGACCGGCGTCCGCCGACGACTCATCGGGGCTGGCGACGCGCGGTAGTTCGGCTGTTCTGACGCTTACTTAGGCGGCGCGGACCGCACGGCCATGGCGGGTTGAGGGTTCCGGGTTGGATCAATCGTAAGGTCAGCTGGTCGTCGGCTCGATCATTCGGGTGACGTCGTCGCGGAGGCCGTCGAGGTCGCATCCGACGTCGGCCAGAACCTTGGCCGCGACGCCCTTTCCTTCACGGATCAGGCCGAGCAGGATGTGGCCGGTGCCGATGGAACCCTGCTGGAGGCGCTCCGCCTCGCGCAGCGATAGCTCGAGCACCTTCTTCGCCCGTGGGGTGAATGGAATGTGGCCGGTGGGAGGCTTGCGTCCGGTCGAGTTCGAATCGAGCGCGCCCGGTCCGAACGCCGCCTCGGTCGCTCGCCTGACCTCGTCCAGATCGATTCCGAGGGTGGCGAGCGCCTCGGGATCCAGTCCTTCGCCGCCGACGATCAGCAGAATCCTGCGGCGCAGGTCTCCGGCGCGCAGGCCGCGCTCGTTCAGCAGTTGCGCGGCGGGACCACGGCCCTCGGCCAGCAGGCCGAGCAGGAGGTGCTCGGTGCCGATGTAGTGGTGGCACAGTCGCCGGGCCTCGTCCTGGGCGAGCACGACGACCTGGCGCGCTTCCCCGGTGAACCGTTCGAACATCGTCACCGCTCCTTTGTGAGAATTCGCCGGCCGCCGCCGTGCTTCTTGTGGACCGCCTGCCGACTCACGCCGAGGCAGACGGCGATCTCCTGCCACGACCAGCCGAGCTTGCGCGCGTTTTCGACCTGCAGCCGCTCGAGCCGTTCGGCGAGTTCGCGCAGTGCGCGCACCGCGCGCAGCCCGACCGCGGGGTCGCGGCTGCTCGCCTCCTGGGCGAGCTGTACTCCATCGCTCATAGTGTCAATGTAGGTTGACTACGCCAAGACTGTCAACCTTCATTGACATAGCTAGTCGCGAAGACGCCGACGCGGCTGAACCCCGCTGCCAGCCATGCGAAGGGCGGGGCGAGTGCGTCCCGGAGGCCCTCAATTCGGCGCTTCTGACGCTCTCATAGGTCACGCTCCAGCAACGAACCCTCCGCCACGTCCAGGGCACACGGCTACACCCGACGCCGTTCATCGGGCGTTCGTGCGCGACGAGTAGGACTGGGGCGGTCTTCCAGGAGTTACGAATGGAGCGTCCTGTGACCGAATCCGACCAGCCTGGCGTGAACCGCCGCCGCCTGCTCGGCCGCGCCGCCCTCACCGGCGGCATGGCCGCCGCGGCCCTGGCCCTGCCGCCGAACGTCCGCAAGGCGCTCGCCGAGCCCGCCCCCACCTCGTTCCACCCGCGCGAGATCAAGCACGTGGTGCTTCTCATGCAGGAGAACCGCAGCTTCGACCACTACTTCGGCACGCTCCCCGGCGTGCGCGGCTTCGGCGACCCGACCGCCGTCACGCTGCCGAGCGGCAAGAGCGTCTTCTACCAGCCCGACGCGTCCAACCCGGACGGCTACCTGCTGCCCTTCCACCTGGACACGCTGAACACCGGCGGCCAGGCCACGCCGACCACCGCGCACAACTGGTCGGACCAGCACCAGGCCTGGAACGGCGGCGCGATGGACGGGTGGATCGCCGCGAAGGGCGAGTGGACCATGAACCACTACGAGCGGCAGGACATCCCGTTCCACTTCGCCCTGGCGGAGAACTTCACGATCCTCGACAACAACCACTGCGGCGTGCTCGCCTGCACCAACCCGAACCGCCTCATGTGGCTGACCGGCACCATCGACCCGAACGGGCAGTACGGCGGGCCGGCGATCGACAACAATCTGAAGAACGGTCAGTACGCCTGGCCCACCTACCCCGAAGCGCTGACCGCAGCCGGCGTGAGCTGGAAGTGCTACCAGACGGCGACCACGTACAACCCGCTGGTGAACCACGACCGCTGGTACGACGCGGACACCTCCTCGACGCTGTATCAGAACGGCGTCGCCACGACTGCCCCCGGCCAGTTCGAGTACGACGCCATCCACGGCAACCTGCCAACCGTGAGCTGGATCTTCCCCGACTCGCACGACGTCTCCGAGCACCCCACCGCGTGGCCCGCCGCCGGCGCCAACTTCATCGCGTCCAAGATCGACGCGATCGCCGCCAACCGCGAGCTGTGGGAATCCACCGTCTTCATCCTGAACTACGACGAGAACGACGGCCTGTTCGACCACGTCGTTCCGCCGACTCCGCCCGCCGGGACGCCCGACGAGTTCGTGGCCGGCTCCTCGCCGTTCGGAACACCCGGCGACGGCCTACCGGTCGGCCTCGGCTTCCGGGTGCCGATGATCATCGTCTCCCCCTGGACCCAGGGCGGCTGGGTCTGCTCCGACCTGTCGGACCACACCTCGGTCCTGAGGTTCCTCGAGGTCGTCACCGGGGTTTCCGCGCCGAACATCAGCGACTGGCGCCGCGAGACGGTCGGCGACCTCACCGGAGCGTTCTCCGGTCCGGGCTACGACCCGACCCCGCCGGTCCTGCCGGACACCGCCGGCGCGCTGAGCCTCGCCAACTACACCACCACCCTGCCCCTTCCCCCGATCCCCGGCGCCGACCAGACGTTCCCCGTCCAGGAGCCGGGCCACCGACCCCACACGCGCTAGAACCGCGAGTATCGAAGACGATTGCGGGCGGCCGACTGTCATCCGGTCGGCCGCCCGCAATCGTCTTACGACTCCCCTATCCGGCCCATTTCCCGCACAGGAACATATACGCGATGGCGAACATGACCGGTGCCGAGATGGTCAGGTAGACGGACTTGAACCACGGCTTTCTGACGCACCAGACGCCGAACATCGCCCAGAGCGGCCACCAGGTGAGCATCTCGCGATTGACCGAGAGGTAGACGTGCGAGGTGGCGAGGGTGCCGACGGACAGAGCGACGTAGGTGAACTCGGCCCAGCGGCGCTTGTAGGCGAGCCAGAGGGTGAGCGCGATGCCGATGAAGGTGACGACGAGTTCGAGCTGGTACTCCCACGCGTTCTCGGCGACGAGGTAGCGGCCGAAGGCGTAGTGCCAGGTCTCGGCGAGGGTGTGCCAGGGGTAGGACAGGTGGCGGTTCCAGCCGGAGGATTCGGCGTGCTCCCAGGCGTTCCAGCTGCCGGTCATGCTGTGCAGGTAGACCATGAACGCGGCTACGGGCAGCACCGGCAGCGCGAGCGGCCAGGCGCGCAGCCAGTCGCGTAGCGCGCGCGGTCCGGTCTGCAGGAAGAGCACGCCGACGGCGGCGAGGATAAACAGGCCATTGATATGGATTGACGACGCGAGGGCGAGCAGGATCCCGGCGACCAGCCAGCGTCCGCGACGGGCGGCGACCCAGGCCCACAGCGCGCACGCGAGGAACGGCGCCTCGGTGTACCCGGCGGCCATGAAGACGGCGGCGGGCGCCCAGACGAACAGCGTCAGCCCGTCCCGCGCCGCGGTGCGCACCCCGGCGGGGGACAGCCCGGCGGCCTCGGCCTCCATCGCGATGATGCGCACGAGCGCCATGCACGCGATCGCGCCGGTGACGAAGGAGATGAACAGGCCGGAGTAGACGTAGGAGCGCAGTATTTCGTGGACGACGTAGAGCAGGATCGGGTAGCCGGGGAAGAACGCGATCGACGCGCCGTGCCGCGCCCGCAGCGTATAGCCGTTCTCGGCGATGGAGACGTAGCGCAGCCAGTCCCACCGCTGCCACACCGATGCCCAGCCGTGCGGCTGCGTGACCGTGTAGCTGAAGCCGGTCCAGATCACCGCCCAGGTGATCAGCACCATCGGCACGCGCGAGAGCAGCCACACGCGCAGCGAGTCGGCCTCGAGACCGCCGATGCCCAGCCGGCTCAGCCACGGGTCGGCGCTGCGGCGCAGGTCGGCGGTCAGCCTTGCGAGCCGGCCGCGCGGGGCCTCGGGCCCCTGGGACTCCCGCGTCCCCCGCGCGTCGTCGGCCGAGGCGTCCTCGTGCTCAGATCCTAAAACTCGTACGTCGGAATCCACGGCGGCGAAGTTATGCCGTAGAGGTGTCCGTTTGCCGAAATGCGCGTGACGGACACCGGAAGAACACCCACCGGTCCCGACTCGGCCGGTTCGCCGTCGACGATCGGCCTCGCGGAACTTGGAGCCCGTCCGTATCCGTACGCCATGTCACGGTTACGCAAAGGTCTGCCCGGCATCCGGCCGCGCACGCATACTGGGCTTCGGGCGCACGGAAGTCGGCGCGGGGTGGGTATTTTTCGCAGCCGACGAACATGCTTGCGCCGACTTGGTGGGTGGGCGCAGACAAGGATGCTCTGATGCTGGCTGACGTGACAGGTGGGGACGGCGGCGCGGGCACCCTCGCCTCGACCGCGGAGACGGTCGATCTCGCGGTCGAGCGGAGCGCTGCCTTCGTGGTAGCGGTCTCGAAGCTGGCCGAGGAGGCGGTGGCCGCGTTCGGCGAGCCCGCTTTCGACCCCGCGGGGCTGCGGTTTCTCGACTCGATGATGGCGGAGCTCTCCGAGGCGTTCTCCATCATGAAGCGGTATCTCACGATCCAGCACTGGTACGGAGAGTCTTGGACCTCTCCGTCACTCGGTCTCGAAGCGGACGTGGACTTCTACGAATGGCGTAAGGAGGCGAAGACGTTCAAGCATATGCTGCTCACCGCCCGCCGTCCGCTGACGGAGGGCGGGCGCCAGCACCGGTATGACGAGTACAACGAACTGATGTGGGCCTATCGCAACGATGCGGCAAGCCTGCGCACGGCGATCTTCGCACGGCTCTTCCGCAAGCAGGCCGAGACCTTCAGCGCGAGGATCTCCGCCCTGCTCGCCGCGCGGACTCCGCTCCTCGATGAGGCCTACGACGGGATCCCGCAGCTCCCGGCGGCCATCAGGCCGGACTGGAGAGAGTCCGACGTGGTCACGCCCGGGCCGGGCCGGTTGCGGTTGTGCGTCGGCTCCGCCACCTTCACCCCGGTGACCGTCACCACTCTGCGTCCGGCGACCCGGTCCGTCTGGACCGAGGACAACCTGGAGACTGCTGTCGACGCCTCGAAGAGGCAGACGCACACCGTGCGGCTCGCGGCCGCCCAGGTGCCGCTCATCCTCGATCTGGACCGGGACGGCGGGTTGAAGACGGACGACCCGGACGTGGTCGCGTCCGCCGCGCTGCGTCTGCTGGCCCTGCTGCCCGCCAACAGGCTGCAGATCTCGGTGTTCGATCCGCTCCGCCTCGGCGAGTCGGCGGCGGCGCTGTTCGCGTTGGACGAGGTCGCCCCCGCCGTGATCGGCGACAAGGTCTGGACCAGCGCGTCAGAACTGTCCGATCTGCTGACCCGGACCGAAGAGCATCTGACCCTGGTCACCCAGAAGTACCTGCAAGGCCAGCACGCTTCGCTGACCGCGTACAACGCGCAGGCCGGCGAGGTCGCCGAGGCGTACCGGCTGCTGGTCCTCTACGACTTCCCGGCGGGTTTCAGCCGCGCGGACGGACAGTTCGACGAGGAGGCGTCCGCCCGACTCGGCAAGATCATCACAATGGGGCCGCGCTGCGGGGTCTTCACCTTCATCGTGAGCAGCGAGTTGGCGAAGACCGCGGCGGCCCAGCAGCAGCAGCCGGAACGAGTGCTGCCCTCGCTCTATCGTGGTCAGAACATCGAGGACGCCACCTTCAACCAGCTTCTCGGAGTCCCGTCCTGGGGCCGTGCGATGGACGCCATCCTGACGAATCCGACTGCTGACGCCCACGACGCACTGACACGGGCCACCGCTCGGCAGTGGCATGCGTTCACGGTCTCCGCGATGGGCGGCCGGTGGACGTACGCTCCGTCCCCCGCACTGACCGCGCAGGCGGTGGCCGGCCTCACGGCGCACGTCCAACGGGCCTTCGCCTCCGCGACCGACGTGCAGGTCACCCCCGGGCGCGTCGCCGAACTCGGCCAGGCCAGGGTGGATCGGGACGCCGCCCGCGGAGTCCGCGCGCATGAGACCCTGCCGCTGCCGGGCGAGCCCGCGACGTGGTGGCACGGTCGGACCGACCGCGGGGCGGCGGCGCAGTTCGGCCGATCGGGGGCGAACGACGTCGCCGTGCTCGGCCTGGATTCGGAGAACCAGTCGAACGTGCTGCTCGGCGGTCGGCCGGGGGCGGGCAAGTCGGTCTGGCTGCACGCCGTGATCGCGAGCCTTTGCCAGCGCTACTCGCCGGAGGAGCTCTCGCTCTACCTGGTGGACTTCAAAGAGGGCGTCGAGTTCAAGGCATACGCCGCCGGCCGGCTACCGCACGCGCGCGTAGTCGCGGTCGAGTCCGAACGCGAATTCGGCCTCTCGGTGCTGCTGTCGCTCGACGCGGAGATCACCCGGCGCGGCAACCTGCTGCGCGGCACCGACGGACACCAGGTGGAGATCGGGGCGTACCGCGCGCACACGGGTTCGCCGCTGCCCCGGATCGTGCTGATCGTCGACGAGTTCCACGTCCTGTTCGAACGCGACGACAAGATAGCCACCGCCGCCGGTGAGATCTTCGAGCGCATCGTCCGTCAGGGGCGGGCGTTCGGCATCCACACGATCCTCGCCTCCCAGACGCTGGCCGGGACCTCGGGGCTGGGCAGGCACATCTTCAACCTCATCCCGGTACGTGTGGCCCTGCAGTCCTCCGACGCGGACTCCAGGATGCTGCTCGCCGACGACAATGCCGAGGCGCACCTGCTCACGCGCCCGGGCGAGGGCATCCTGAACACCCGTGCCGGGTTGAAGGAGGCGAACCAGCGCTTCCAGACCGCCTACTGGAGCTCCGAGGAACGCACGGCCCTGGTCGCCCGGCTGCGCGAGCTCGCCGACGCACGCGGATTCACCCACGTGCCAGCCGTGTTCGAGGGGAAGCTTCCGGCTCCGGTCGCCGAGACGCCGATCGAACTGCTTCGCCCGGCCGTCGGGCAGCACGATCTGCGCCTGGTCCTCGGCCTGCCGCTGACGCTCGATCCTCCGGTCGGCGCCCGCCTGCGCCGCGAGCCGGGCGGCAATCTGCTGATCGTCACGCCCGACGAGGTCGCCGAAGGTCTGCTCACCCTGCTGCTGACGACGCTGGCCGCGAATGCAGTCGAGTGCGAAGTGCTCGACTTCGGGTCACCGGACGCTCAGTGGACCCGAATCCTCGACGCCCGACCGCAGCCGGGCACGCTCACCAGGCGCCGCAGCCGCTCCGCAGCGGTCGCTCTCGCCGAACTGGCCAAGCAGGTGGACGAACGCCAGGACGCAGACCAGTACCAGGCACCCGCCAAGCTGGTGTTCCTGCTGGCCCTGCACCGCGCCCGCGAGTTCGACGCGGCCGCGTACGACAACGAGCAGAACGCGCTGCTAGAACGGATCCTGCGGGACGGGCCGGATGTCGGGGTCCACGTGGTCACCTGGTGCGACAAGGCCGTGTCGCTCGACCGCAAGCTGAGCCCGACGGCGCTGCGCGAATTCGGCGTCAGGCTGCTGACCAGGGTTGATCGGGACACGTCGTTCCGGCTGATCGACTCGGACGCCTGTGTGAACCTGCCCGCCTCCCAGGCCGTCCTCGACGACCACGACCGGGGCGAGGTCACCAGGCTGCGCTGGTTCACCGGCGCCGACGAAGCCTGGATCCGGTCCGTGCTGTGCCGGGATGCGGACGAGTCGATATGAGCGAGGTCGTACGCTCAAGCGTCGAAGCACTCGAAACGCTGCGCGTCGGCCTGGGGCGGCTCGCAGTCGAAGTCGGCGACGTGACCGCCGACGCCGAGGCCGCCCTGCGCCAAACCCACTCCCAGGCTCTCGCGGTCGTCTCCCGCCGCCAGGCTCAAGTCAACCGCTTGTCGGCAGAACTCGATCAGTGTCGACGCAGACCTCCTCCGCCGACGCCGAACTGTGCACCGATCGCCACGGCCCTCGCCGACGCGGAGCGCTCTCTCGCCGACGCGCAGCAGGCCGTGCGGGCTATCGAGCAGGCGATGAACACTCATTCCGCGGCTCGCGCCAGGCTGATGCGCGAGATCCAGGCCCTGACGTCGCAGGGCCGGAACAGCATCACCGCGCAGCTCGGCCACCTCGTGGTCTATCTCGCTGGCGGGTCCGCGCTCGGCGTCGGCTCGTCGACGGATTCCGCCGGGATCGCGGCCGCCATCGGGGGGACGGCCCTCACTCAAGAGCTGAAGACGGTTCCCGACGGCTACCGGATGGTGCCGCTGGGTCTCATCGAAGACTCGGCTGACGTACGCGGACCAGAGGACTTCAAGAAGCCCGGCTACTCGCCGGAAGACCTGGCCTGGTCGTACACCGCTCTGCGCGAGGTGGTCCTGCCCGCGTTGGCTCGCGGCCTGGGCGCGGACCACTTCGCCGAACTCGACGCGCGGCAAGGGTTCATGGGCACGCACAGTTACACGGAATGCTTCAACGGGTTCTTCAGCGCGATCGAGGCTATTCGGCTCAACGGACTTTCCAGCGGACGGTACAGCGTCGCCAACGGACGTCATCGCATCTGGGTCGCACGCGAACTCGGCCTGGACGCGGTTCCGGTATTGGATCCTTCGGTGAATTCGACGAGCCAGAGGACGGAGCCATGAGCGCGCTGAATCGACCGTGCCAGAGTCTGGACGCAGTGGAAGCGGCTTTCAAGCGAACCGAGTCAACCACGGCGAACCAATGGAACGACGACGCTCGACGCGACTTCGACGCGCGCATCTCCCAGCCACTGGAAGCAGCGCTACGGCAGTACACCGCCACCCTCGCGTCGCTCGACGCGACTCTCGATGGGTGTCTACGTCTCATCGGCGGCTGACGGATCATCGCCCGGGCACAGGAAGCAGGAATGGACATGAGCGGACGCGTTTCGGCGGATGTCGACGATCTGCGCAGGCTACGCAAGGAGATCGACCAGACTCAGCGGACGATCAGCGAGGCGCTCTCGCGACTACGCTCGACCATGGCGCGCACCCAATGGGACGACGCTGCCTGCCGGGCCTTCGAGGCACAGCTTCAGGACACCATGGCCAGCATCAAGCAGTTCGACGCCAAAGCGGATGCACTCAAGCCAATCCTGAACCGAAAGATCGAGAGCCTGGTCGCGTTCCTGAGGCACTGACCGAGCCTGCGATCAGCCCGCCTTGGACTCCATCACGTCGACCAGTCGGCCCAGCGCCTTGAGCACCCAGTCGCGGTCCTCCCCCAGCGCCGACAACAGTTCCACCTCCGTCGCCAACTGACGGGGGAACAGCTCGTCGATCGCCTTGGCGCCGGCTTCGGTGATGGTGACGAGGGCGGCGCGGCGGTCGGCGGGGCTGGGGGTGCGGGTGATGAAGCCGCGGCTCTCGAGCTTGGCCAGGGTCTTGCTGACGCCCGCTCGGGACATGCCGAGGCGCTCGGCGATGCGGCGGGCGATGATCGGGTCGGAGGCGTGCCGGAGCGGAACGAGCATGTCGAGTTCGGGGGCGGTCAGCAGCGCGCCCTCGTAGAGCGGCTCGACGGCGCGGTCGAGCAGCCCGCCGGCCCGCTTGAGCAGGCCCACGAGCTCCATCGGCGAGGTGTCGAGGCCGGGGTTGCGCTCGGCCCACTGGGCCCGGATCTCCGCGGGGGACGGATGCATGCGGCTCGCCTTCTCGCTCTCGGCCGGACGGCCCTCGGACGACTGCGCCGAGTTCGATCCCTGGTTCGATTCGGAGCGTACACTCCGACCAATTGGTAACTAGTAAACCATAGGCTACCCTTTCATTCATGGTAGCTGCCGCCCCCGTCACCGTTCCCGCGCCGACGCCGCCCTCCCGCACCTCGGCCCGCGGGCTGATGATCGTGCTCGGGGCGCTCACGGCCGTCGCCCCGCTCGCCACGGACATGTACGTGCCCGGATTCCCGGCGCTCGGGCGCGCCCTGTCCGCGAGCAGTTCGGCCGTCCAGCTGACGATGACCGCGTTCCTCGCCGGGCTCGTCGTCGGGCAGCTGATCATCGGGCCGATCAGCGACGGACTCGGCCGACGCGGGCTGCTGCTCTGGGGCACGACCGGTTTCGCGGCGTTCTCGGTCGTCTGCGCGCTCGCGCCGAACATCACTGTGCTGACCGGCGCGCGCTTCCTGCAGGGCGTCGCGGGGGCGGGCGGGATGGTGCTGGCGCGGGCCGTGCTCACGGACCGGTTCCACGGCGTGGAGCTGCCGCGCTACTTCGCCCTGCTCTCGCAGATCATGGGGGTCGCGCCGATCGCCGCGCCGATCCTCGGCGGCGCTGTGCTTTCCGTGTCCACGTGGCGCGCAGTCTTCGTCGTGCTCACGGTGCTGGGCGCGCTACTGCTGCTCGGCGTGCTGCGGAAGGTGCCGGAGTCGCTGCCGCCCGAGCGTCGGCAGCGCAACGGGGTCGGCAGCACGTTCCGGGCGATGGGCGGCCTGCTCAAGCACCGCGCGTTCGTCGGATACGTGCTCGTACTCGGGTTCGCCGCGGCCGCGCTGTTCACGTACATCGCCGGGTCGAGCTTCGTCTTCGAGGACCTGCACGGCGTGTCGGCGAGCAGGTACTCGCTGATCTTCGCGACCAACGCGGTCGGCATGCTCATCGCCGGGGCCTGCTTCTCCCGGCTCGCCCCGCGCCTGCGGCTCAACACGCTGCTCACGGCCGGGGTCGCGGTCGCCGCTTTCGGAGCGCTGGCTCAGGTCGTGCTAAGACTCGTCTTCGGCGAGACGCTCGCGGGCACCTGGATCGCGCTCTTCATCACCGTCACGGGCATCGGCCTAGTCTTCCCGGCCACGATGAGCATCGGCCAGGCATTGGGCCGACACGCTCCCGGCGCCGCGTCCGCGCTGCTCGGCGGGCTGCAGTTCCTCCTCGGCGCGCTCGCCTCCCCGCTCGTCGGACTGTTCGGCACGGGCAGTTCGCTGCCGATGGCCGTCATCATGCTGGCCGCCACGGCGACCGCGCTGCTCGCGCTGTTCACCCTCGCCCGGCCGTGGGAGGGCAGCGGCGAGCCGAGGTGAGGCCAACGGGCTGACAAGCGCATATACTCGGCTGCCAACCGCGTCCGTGCGGCCCGAAGAGGTGTGAGGCACTTGTCAGAGAGCGGTTCCCGGCTGACGGTGCGCGACGTGCTCGGGCTCGACCTCGTCGCCTCCTTCGGCCCCGAGGTGGTCGCGGGCGCGGCGGGTCTGGACAGGCCGGTGCGCTGGGTGCACGTAGCGGAGGCGCTGGACGTCGGCGTGATGCTGTCCGGTGGCGAGATGGTGCTGACGACGGGCCTGCTGCTGGCGGACGACCCGAAGGCGCAGACCGCGTACATGGAGTCGATGCACGGGGCCGACGTGGCCGCCGTGGTCCTCGGCCTCGGCCGCGCCTTCGCCACCACGCCGCCCGCGATGCGCCGGGCCGCCGAGCAGCGCGGCGTGCCGCTGATCGTGCTGCACCGGCCCGCGCCCTTCGCCAAGTTCACCGAGGAGGTGCACGCGCGGCTGCTCAACGACCGGTTCGCGGCGGTGGACCTGTCCGACCGGCTGCGCTCGGCGCTGGCCGCGCTCAACCTCTCCGGCGCCTCGCTGCCGCGGCTGCTCGACGAGATCGCGGCCTTCGCGGGCTGTCCGGTGATGCTGGTGAACCTCGCGCAGCGGGTGCTGGCCACGGCCGGGGACCGGGCCGCGCTCAGTGAGCTGATGCGCGACTGGGAGCGGGTGTCGCGGCAGGTCGCGACGCTGGTCGCGCCCTGCTCGGCGACGGACGCGCGGCGCGGCGCGGCGACCCGGACGGCCGGGTCGACGACCGTGGGACCCGACGGCCTGGTCATCGCGCCCTTGGAGACACGCGGCCAACAGTGGGCCCGGCTGGTGCTGTTCGGCTATCGCGGACCGGAGGCCGAGGGCCGGATGGTGGCGGAGCGCGCGGCCGAGGCGCTGGCCGTGCACCGGCTCGTCGGCGGCGGAGACGGGTACACGAACGACGGCCTGGAGGGCGAGGCGGCCCAGGCCATGCTCGCCGACCTCGCTTCCGGCACCGTGCGGCCCGATCAGCTGCTCCCCCGCCTACGCGCGCTCGGGCTGCCGGTGAACCGACGCACCTTCGTACCACTGATCATCAGACCCCTGAGCGGCGACGGCGAAGGCTTCGACCTGCTGTTCCGCCGCACGCTGGCCGACGAGGGTCTGCCGGGCCTGGCCGGTTGGACCAGCACCACGGCCGGCGGCGCTCCGGGCACGGCGGTGCTGATCAGCCTGCCGCGCGAGCAGGACGCCGCGGTGGCCGTGGATCGGCTCGTGCTCAGGGCCGGCGAGCAGCACGGCCACGGGCGGACGATCGTGGTCGGCGCGGGCTTCGACTGCTTCACCCTGGACGAGCTGCCCCGCGCGTTCGCCGAGGCCGCGCACGTCGCGGACGCCGCCGTGGCCGATCCGCCCGCGGGTCCGGTGGCCCGGCTGCGTGACGTGCGGCTGCGCGGCCTGGTCCGGCTGCTGCGCGACGAGCCGGAACTGCAGGCCTTCATCGAACGCGAACTCGGTCCGCTCTTCGCCCAGCAGGATCTCCTGGACGTGCTGCGCTCCTACCTGCGTACCGGCCGCAACAAGTCGCTCGCGGCGCAGGAGCACCACTTCTCGCGGCCGGCGCTCTATCGCAGGCTACGGAGCATCGAGACTCTGCTCGGCGTGGACCTGGACGACTGGGACCAGCTCGTCTCCCTCTACGTCGCGCTGCTGGCTTACGAAGCTCAGCAGGCCTCCGCCACCGGAGAGCGCTGACTGCGCCACCTCCAGGTCGAGCGCACCCTCCCAGCGGGAGACCGCGAAGACCGCAACGCAGTTGCCGAGCAGGTTGACCACCACGCGCATCGAGTCCATGATCCGGTCCGCGCCGAGCAGCAGGACCACGGCGGCCGCGGGCACCGTGCCGAGCGCGGTGACGGCGCTGGAGACCGCGAGGAAGGCCGAACCGGGCACGCCCGCCATGCCCTTGCTCGTCAGCATCAGCACGAACAGGGCCGTCAACTGCTGACCGAGCGTCAGGTGGATGCCGACGCCCTGCGCGATGAAGAGCAGACCGATCGACAGGTAGATCGAGGCTCCGTCCAGGTTGAACGAATAGCCGGTCGGGAAGACGAGGCCCACCGCGTCGTCGCGGCAGCCTGCGGCACGCAGCTTGCGCATCACGGAGGGCATCACGCTCTCCGTGGACGCGGTGCCCAGCGCGAGCACCATCTCAGGGCCGATATAGCGGACGAACTTCCAGAGGCTGATTCCCGTAACGACGCGGAGGGCGACGGCCAGCAGTACGAGGAATAGCAGCGCGGCGACGTAGCACAGGGCGATGAGCGAGCCGTAGGAGGTGATCACCTTCATGCCGTACTGGCCGATCAGGTGCGCGGTCGAGCCGAAGACGGCCAGCGGGGCGAGGCGCATGACGTAGCCGACGACGGTGAAGACGAGTTCCTGGATCTGCCGGATCGCCGGGAGGATGCCGGGCGCCTTGGTCTGGCCGATGTGCAGCAGCGCGGCGCCGACCAGGCAGCCGAGGATGAGCACCGGGAGCACCGAGTTGTTCGCGAACGCGCCGACCCAGCTGTCCGGCAGCGCGTCAAGGATGAAGCCGGAGACGGAGGTCAGGTGCGCGCCGCCGGTCTGGGCCGTGAGGGCGGTAGTGCTGAGCTTGCGCGGGTCGGCGTGCAGACCGTCGCCCGGGCGGACGAGGTTCGCCGCGATCAGGCCGATAGCCAGCGCGAGGGTGCTGGCGACCTCGAACCAGATCAGCGCCTTGAGGCCGATGCGGCCGAAGGAGCCCAGGCTCCCGGCCGAGGCGATGCCGGTGACCACCACGCAGAAGACCAGCGGCGCGATGACCGTCTCGACCAGTTCGATGAACCCCTCGCTGAGCACCTGCAGCGTGCCGCCCGCCTGCGGCCACAGCTCGCCGACGACGATGCCGGCCGCGAGCGCCAGCGCGACCTGGAGCAGGAGCGAGGATTTCAGCATTCTGATGGACTTGTGCGCGGTGCTCACGGTGGGCCTTCCCGGTTTCTTCGTTACGTGGGTTAACGAAGACTCTCCGGGGTGCGCTTCAGCCAGGTGCCCGGCCCGTTGCCCGGCCGTTACGGGTGGAATATATCCGCAAGCGGCACGCGGTGGAGTCGGCACTTACCGCTGCCGACTCCACCGCGCGTGGCGTGCCCGGCTACGCTTCCGCTTCCGCCTCAGCCTCCGGGGCACCGGGCGGCACCAGCTTCATCAGCACGACGTAGAGCACCAGTGAGGAGCCGAGGCCCACCGCCCAGCCGTAGTCGGCCAGCGGCTTGAGGAACGGGATCAGGCCATTGACGGGGAACGGGCCCTGCTTGACTCCGGCGGTCACCGAGGAGTAGGAGCCGCCGATCGCCAGCAGGCCGCCGACCAGGAAGGAGAGCACCGCGCGCCAGTTCCAGCCGCCGTTGTACCAGTAGCGGCCGGCCGGCTTGTAGAGCTCGTCGAGGGCGAGTTCGGTGCGGCGCAGGATCCAGTAGTCGGCGATCAGGATGCCGGCGACCGCGCCGAGCAGGCCGCCGACGGTGTCCAGCCAGGTGAAGATGTAGACGTTCGGGTTCGAATACAGCTTCCAGGGCAGGATCACCACGCCGATCACGCCGGTGATCAGCGCGCCGGTGCGGAAGTTGACGTACTTCGGAAGCAGGTTGGTGAAGTCGTAGGCCGGGCTGACGACGTTGGCCGCGATGTTCACGGACAGAGTGGCTATGAGGACGATGAAGAGGCCGAGCAGGGTGCCCGCGACGTTGTCCAGCTTGGTCAGCAGCTGCACCGGGTCCCAGATCGGCGTGCCGTAGATCGCCTGCGAGCCGGAGGTGACCAGGACGGAGATCAGCGCGAACAGGGTCATCGTGGTGGGCAGGCCGAGCGCCTGGCCGCGGACCTGCGCGCGCTGGCTGCCGCCGAAGCGGGTGAAGTCCGGGATGTTGAGCGAGAGGGTGGACCAGAACCCGATCATGCCCATCAGCGAGGGGAAGAAGACCTTCCAGAAGCCCGAGCCCCAACCCAGCTTCGAGGGCTGATTAAGCAGCGGGCCGAAGCCGCCGGCCTTGACCGCGACCCAGATCAGCAGGGCGATCGCGCCGACGATGACGAGCGGGGCGGCCCAGTTCTCGAAGCGCCGCAGCGTGTCCATGCCGCGTACGATCACCACGACCTGGATGAGCCAGAACACTGCGAATGACAGCCACTCGGTCCACGGCTCGCCAGCCATCAAGCCTGCACTTGACCACCAAGAACCGAAGGCCTTGCCGCCCAGCGCGAAGATCGCGCCGCCGCCGATCCAGGTCTGAATACCAAACCAGACACACGCGACCAGCGCACGAAGGACTGCTGGGAGGTTGGCGCCGCGAAGGCCGAAGGAGGCGCGTGCGAAGACCGGGAAGGGGATGCCGTAGCGGGTGCCCGCGTGTCCGTTGAGAATCACCGGGGCGAGCACGATCAGGTTGGCCAGCGCGATCGTGAGCACGGACTGCTTCCAGTCCATGCCCAGCGCGACCAGGCCCGAGGCGAGGGTCCAGGTCGCGATGTTGTGCGACATGCCGACCCACAGCGCCAGGAAGTTGTAGGTGGTCCAGCGGCGCTTGGCCACGGGTACGGGCTTGAGGTCGTCATTGGCGAAACGCGGGTCGTCGAGTACGACCCCTTCGGCGAGTTCTATTCGGCCATCAGCGGTTGATATCGGGGATGGTGGTGGAGCGGTCGTCGACATGGGGGTAGGCCACCTCGTGTGTTCGGGCGTTGGTGCGCGGGCACGGGACGGGACGGGGCGGTACGGGGTGGTGCGCGCCCGGACGGCGGCGGCCGGGTTCGACTGTGCGTGCTGGGATGAAGGGCCGTCAGCTGACGGCCGGGATCACGTCCGCCGCGTAGGCCTCGATGACCTCGTCGATCGCGTCGTGCATCGCGTAGACCGCGAACTGGTCCACGCCGAGCGACCTCAGCTGCTCGAGCTTCGCGACGTGCGCCTCGGGCGGCCCGATCAGGCAGAAGCGCTCGACGATCTCGTCGGGTACGAAGGCGGTGTCCGGGTTGCCGACGCGGCCGTGGTGGCTGTAGTCGTACTTTTCCCGGGCCTTGATATAGGCGGTCAGCTCCCCCGGCACCATGCCGGAGGAATCGCCGTAGCGGGTGACGAGGTCGGCGACGTGGTTGCCGACCATGCCGCCGAACCAGCGGCACTGGTCCAGGGCGTGGGCGTACGCGGCGTCGCTGCCGTCGGTCACGTACGCCGGGGCCGCGACGCAGATCTTTACGCTCTCCGGATCGCGCCCGGCGTCGACGGCGGCCTGGCGCACGGTCTTGACCATCCACTCGGTCAGGAACGGGTCGGCTAGCTGCAGGATGTAGCCGTCCGCCTGGCGGCCCGTCAGCTCGAGCGCCTTGGGACCGTAGGCGGCCATCCAGACCGGAAGCGCCCCGTCGTTGACCCACGGCAGCCGCATGCTCGTGCCGCCGAACTCGGCCTCGCGGCCCTCGGCGAGGTCCTTGATGACGCGCATCGCCTCGCCGAGCACCCCGAGCGTGGCCGGCTTGCGCCCGGCGACCCGCATCGCCGAGTCGCCGCGCCCGATCCCGCAGATCGTGCGGTTGCCGTACATGTCGTTGAGCGTGGCGAACGTGGAGGCGGTCACCTCCCAGGTGCGGGTGCCCGGGTTGGTGACCATCGGCCCGACGACCAGCCGCTCGGTGTGCTCCAGGATGCGGCTGTAGATGACGAACGGCTCCTGCCACAGCACGGCCGAGTCGAAGGTCCAGCCGTGCGTGAAGCCGAGTTGCTCGGCGCGGACCATCCGGTCGACGAGCGTCTTGGCCGGGGGATCGTTCTGCAGCACCAGACCGAAGTCCATGTCAATCCTCTACTCTCAGGTCAGGTACTGGCAGGTGGAGCGGGGGGTGAAGCGGCCGTGACCGGTCTGCCCGAGGTACTGCCCGTCGTCGATGATCACGCGGCCGCGGGACAGGACCGTCTTCGAGTGCCCGGCCACGGTCTTGCCCTCGTACGCCGAGTAGTCGACGTTCATGTGGTGGGTCTCGGCGGACATCGTGTAGGAGCCGTTCGGGTCGTAGAGCACGATGTCGGCGTCGGCTCCGGGCGCGATCGTGCCCTTCGACGGGTAGAGCCCGAACATCCGGGCCGGGGTCGCGCAGGCCAGCTCGATCCAGCGGCGGCGTGAGATGTGCCCGTCCACGACCGCCTGGTGCAGCAGGTCCATCCGGTTCTCCACGCCGGGCATCCCGTTGGGGATCTTGGAGAAGTCGCCGCGGCCGAGGTCCTTCTGCCCGCTGAAGCAGAACGGGCAGTGGTCGGTGGAGATCACCGACAGGTCGTCGCCGCGCAGCGCCCGCCACAGCGCCGCCTGGTGGTCCTGCGGACGCAGCGGGGTGGAGCAGACGTACTTCGCGCCCTCGAAGTCCGAGCGGGCCAGGTCGTCGGTGGAGCAGAACAGGTACTGCGGACAGGTCTCGCCGAACACGTTGAGGCCCATGTCCCGGGCCCGGGTCAGCTCCTCGACGGCTTCGGCGGCCGAGACGTGCACGACGTACAGCGGCGAACCGGCCACGCGCGCCAACTGGATCGCCCGGTACGTCGCCTCCGACTCGAGCAGCGCCCTGCGCACCTCGCCGTGGTAGCGGGGGTCGGTCTTGCCGGCGGCCAGCGCCTGCGCGACCAGCACGTCGATCGCGGGTCCGTTCTCGGCGTGCATCATGATCAGCCCGCCGTTATCCGCGCCGCGCTGCATCGCGCGCAGGATCTTGCCGTCGTCGCTGTAGAACACGCCCGGATAGGCCATGAACAGCTTGAAGCTGGTCACGCCCTCGTCGACCAGCGAGTCCATCTCCTTGAGCGACTCCTCGGTGACATCCGCGAGGATCATGTGGAAGGAGTAGTCGATCGCGCACTGCCCGTCGGCCTTGGCGTGCCACGTGTCGAGGCCTTCGCGCAGCGACTTGCCGACCGACTGGACCGCGAAGTCCACGATCGTGGTCGTGCCGCCCCAGGCCGCCGCCCGCGACCCCGTCTCGAACGTGTCCGACGCGGCCGTGCCTCCGAACGGCAGCTCCATGTGCGTGTGCGCGTCCACGCCGCCGGGGATCACGTACAGCCCGGTGGCGTCGAGGACCTTGTCCGCGCTCTGCGACCAGGCCTCCGCGACAGTGCCGCCGCCGGCCGCGAGCGCCACCACCTTCTCGTCCTCGATCAGCACGTCCGCGTGGAGCTCGTCGGACGCCGTGATGACGAGGCCGTTCTTGATCAGGGTACGAGTCATGGTGGAGATCAGGCCTCCGTCAGAGAGCCGTAGGCATCCGGACGACGGTCGCGGTAGAAGGCCCACTGCTGGCGCACTTCCTCGATCAGCTCAAGGTCGAGGTCGCGCACGACGAGCTCCTCCGCCTTGTCCGACGCGACGTCGCCGACGAACTGGCCGCGCGGGTCGACGAAGTAGCTCGTTCCGTAGAAGTCGTTGTCGCCGTACTCCTCCACCCCGACCCGGTTGATCGCGGCCACGAAGTACTCGTTGGCGACGGCCGCCGCGGGCTGCTCCAGCTGCCACAGGTACGCCGACAGGCCGCGGCTGGTGGCGGACGGGTTGTAGACGATCTCGGCGCCCGCGAGGCCGAGCGCGCGCCAGCCCTCGGGGAAGTGCCGGTCGTAGCAGATGTACACGCCGACCTTGCCCACGGCCGTGTCGAACACCGGCCAGCCGAGGTTGCCGGGCTTGAAGTAGAACTTCTCCCAGAAGCCCTTGACCTGCGGAATGTGGTGCTTGCGGTACTTGCCGAGGTAGCTGCCGTCCGCGTCGATCACGACCGCGGTGTTGTAGTAGAAGCCCGCTGATTCGACCTCGTAGATCGGCAGCACGATGACGATGCCGAGCTCCTTGGCCAGCGCCTGGAACCGCTCGGTCGTCGGCCCGGGGATCGACTCGGCCCACTTGTAGTGCTCGGCGTCCTGCACCTGGCAGAAGTAGGGCGCGTTGAAGACCTCCTGGAAGCCGATGATCTGCGCACCCTGCGCGGCGGCTTCCCGCGCGGCCGCCTCGTGGGCCTGGTTCATCGTCTCGGCGTCGCCGGTCCACGCGGTCTGGAAGAGGGCCGCTCGTACCACTCGGCTCATGGATCGTCCTCCTGGGAACTGGAGAGAGCAGGATCAGTGTGCTGGATACCGCGGGCTCAGGCTATTGAGATGCGGAGAAGCCACGGCGCTTGTCGAATGCTTGAACAGTAGGAGAACGCGCAAGGCGCATCGAGTGCCGCGCTGTAACGCCCTGAGCGGTCGGACGTTCCACGATGTCACGCCCGGTCGCCACTCAATTACCCGTGTCACCGCCGGAAGAACGACCCGTGAAGTTGTTGTTTCGATTCTCGCCCAGCGGGGGCCGCGTGATCGCTTCCAGCGCACGTCAGACACCGCCATTGGAGTGATTTACCCCCGCACCGCCCCCTCGAACAGCGCAGTCGAGCCCGAGGCGAGGGCTTGGCGAAACAATAGTTGTTGTGCCACAATAATTGTCATGAGCACTTCAGCCGAGACTCCGCACACGCTCTCGCCACGCGGGCGGACCGTCGTCCTGTTCACCTGCTGCCTGAGCGTCTTCGTGGCCGGGCTCGATGTGACGATCGTCAACGTAGCCCTCCCCTCGATCCAGCGGGCACTGAACGCGCAGGTCAGCGGCCTGCAGTGGGCGATCGACGCGTACACGCTGGTCATCGCGTGCCTGCTGATGTTCTCCGGCTCGCTGGCCGACCGCTTCGGTCGACGGCGGGTGTTCCAGACCGGTCTCGCGATCTTCCTGCTCGGCTCCCTGCTGTGCAGCATCGCGCCCACGCTCGGAGCCCTGGTCGCCTTCCGCGCGCTCCAGGCCGTCGGCGGATCGATGCTCAACCCGGTCGCGATGTCGATCATCGCCACCACCTTCACCGAACCGGCCGAGCGCGCCCGCGCGGTGGGCGTCTGGGGAGCGGTGGCGGGCGTGAGCCTGGCAGCGGGCCCCGTACTCGGCGGCGTGCTGATCAGCGCCCTCGGCTGGCGCTCCATCTTCTGGATCAACGTGCCGATCGGTGTCGTGGCCATCTACCTGACCCAGCGGTTCGTCCCCGAGTCCAAGGCCGCGCGCGGCAGGCGATTCGACCCCCTCGGCCAACTGCTCGTCGTCACCTTCCTCGGCCCGATCACCGCCGCTGTCATCGAAGGACCCCGGTATGGCTGGAGCTCACCGCTCATCATCGCGTTGTCCGCCTTGGCGGCCGCCTCAGTCCTTGCACTGATCGTGGTTGAGCAACGACGGTCGGAGCCGCTGGTGGACATCCGTTTCTTCCGCAGTCCGGCATTCTCCGGGGCGGCGCTCATCGCGCTGGTCGCTTTCATGACCCTCGGTGGATTCCTGCTGCTCAACACGCTCTACCTGCAGGACGCACGCGGCTACAGCCCGCTGCGCGCCGGCGTGCTCACGATTCCGATGGCGGTCGCGATGGCGGTGTTCTCGACGGTCTCCGGACGCATCGTGGCCTCTCGCGGCCCCCACCTGGCGCTCGTGCTCGCCGGACTGCTGCTGGCGGCGGGAACCGGTCTGATGATCGGGACCGGGCGCGACACGGCCGACTGGTACCTCGTGCTCGCCTACCTCGCGTACGGCGCGGGCGCCGGCCTCGTCAGCACCCCCATCACCAACACCGCCCTGTCGGGGCTGCCGCGCGACCAGGCCGGAGTCGCCGGGGCGATCGCCTCGACGTGCCGTCAGGTCGGCGTGGCGATCGGCGTGGCGGTGTGCGGTTCGATCATCGCGGGCAGCTCGGCCGGATTCGTCTCGGCGAGTCATGCCGCCTGGGCCGTGCTCGCCGGCTGCGGTGGTGCGACGGTGCTGTTCGGACTGATCTCGACCGGGCGCTGGGCGAGGGCCCGTACCGAAAGCAGTGACCGACAGTTGAGCCCGAACGACATGGAGGTGGCCCGATGAGCACAGGCGACGACGCCTCGGCGGCTGAGGCTTGGGCGGGGATGCAGGCGTTCATCTCGGGCGAGGACCGACGCCGCGCCCTGCGCGTCGGGTTGGACCTCGGTCCGGTGAAAGCCGAAATACTGGTCAGCCTCATGAAGGAGCCGATGACGCTTCGTGAGATCGCGCAGGCCTTCGATGTCGATCCGTCCGCCGCCACCGTCGCGGTCGACCGGCTCGAACGACGCGGTTTCGTCCGGCGGGGAGCGCATCCCGATGACAACCGCCGCAAACTCGTCCACCTCACCGATGCCGGACGGCAGGCGGCCGCGACGGCGCAGCACATCCTCAACGACCCGCCTTCCGAGCTCGCCGCGCTCAACGCGGACGATTTGGCCGCCCTCACACGCATCTTCGCGACCTTGAATTCCAAGCCCGAGACGAGGTAAAACCCCATGACCGTTCTAGGCACCCTCTTGCGCAACAAGCGCCCCGACGAGCGTAAATACGCGTGGAACCAGACGAACCTGACCGCCCCGGATACTCTCGAAATCAGCAGCCGCGACTTCGCCGACGCGGGCACTCTCGCAAAGCAGCACTCCGGCACCCGTGTCGGCGGCGAGAATCTCTCCCCGCACCTGGCATGGAGCAAGGTTCCGGACGGGACCGCCGAACTCCTGCTCCTGATCGAGGACATCGACGTGCCGCTAGGTGCAAACCCGGCCGTCCACTGCCTCGCGCTCATCGACGAATCCGGACTCCAGACGCCGCACGAACTGCCACCCGGCGCGCTCGCCAAGAAGAATCCCGGCGCGGGCGTCACGCTGCTGCGCTCCATCATGAGCCGCGGATACTTCGGACCGGAGCCCTTGAAAGGCCACGGACCGCACCGCTACGTCTTCCAGCTCTACGCACTCGGCGACAGCCTCCTGACCCGTCCAGACCGCGACACGCTCATCAAGACCCGGCCCCGAGCCGTCCTCACCGCCATCGACGTGCCGGTACTCGCACGCGGCCGGATCACCGGCGTCTGCGAACGCTAGCCGTGCCCGGTCGGGCGCACACCGTAAGACAGTGTTGCGATCAACAGGTCAACACACCGCACTCAGTCGGGCTCGGGTATCTTGCTGTGCCATGGCTAACGACCGCGCCCACCGGGACGCCGTAATCACCCGTGCGATGGGCGCCTTTTTCGCGCTTGGCTCGCTGTGTTTCGTGGTCGGGCCGCTGAGTGCGTACGGCAACGCCGTCGGCGGCAACGCGGATGCGATGACCTTCTTCATCGGCTCGATCCTGTTCACGCTCGGCGGCGCCAGCCAGTGCCTGCTGGCGGCACCGGAACGACCGGACCGGCCGACCGGGCTCGCCGGCTGGCGCACGGCGTGGATCCAGTCCATCGGGACGCTGGTCTTCAACCTGATGACCTTCGCGGCGATCACCGTCGCGGCCACCAGCCACAGCTACAACACCGTCGTGTGGGGGCCGAACGCGTTCGGCTCCCTGTGCTTCCTGGTATCCGGCACGATCTTCTACCTCTCCTCCCCGCGCCGCGGACTGCTGCCGCGCTTCGATCACGAGGGTTGGTGGGAGGCCGCGGTCAACCTGCTCGGCTGCATCCTGTTCGGCATCTCCGCCCTCACCGGCTATGCCACCGGCCGCGCCGGCACGCTGGTCTCGCCCAGCATCTCGAACTGGACGACGACGCTCGGTGCCGCATGCTTCCTCGCCTGCGCGCTGACCGCCTGCGGGCTCGGGGTGACGTTGAAGGCGCCGCGACTGCGCAAGCTCCGCAACCTTCCGCGCGAGGTCGCCGAGGCGGTGGAGCACGAAGTGCACGTGGTTGAGCACGAGCTCCGCGTGGTCGAGCACGAGGTACGCGCCTATGTGGAGGTCGTGACCGAGATCGTGATCGAGGAGTTCAGGACCGTCGAGTAACGGAAACCCGGTGCCGCTGACTCGTCAGCGGCACCGGGCCGATTACATCAGTCTACGAACGGTGAATCAGCAGGCTCCGTCACTGGTCCAGGCGCCGGACGCGCCGCCGGGGACCTCGTCGTCGTTCCACTGGTTCGCGGTCCAGTTGTCGCCGCCGTAGGAAACCTCAGCCCCCTGCGAGTACGACGCGGAGGAACTCCACGCCGCTGCGCAGGTTCCGCTGCCGCCGCTGCTACCGGTGGACGTCGCGGTGGGTGAGGCGGACGCGGTCGGGCTCGTCGACGCCGTGGGCGACGTGCTGACCGGCGGGGTGGCGCCGGCGAACTCGGCGTCGTACTTGGTGAAGTCCCAGCTGTTCTGGGTCACGCCCGAGCAGGTGCCGGACAGGGTGCCGTTGTTGTCCGGCGGGTTGCACTCGAGGTCGCGGTTGACGTCCCAGTACGAGTACCTGGCGAGACCCACGCCCTCCGCCCAGGTCAGCATGCTCTGGAAGTCGGTCTGGTAGAAGTACTCGGCCGAGTCGGTGCGTCCGTTCATCGAGGAGACGCCCTCGTGTGCGTACGCGGTGGCAGAGCTCCAGCCGAACGTCGACGTCAGGATGCTGTTGAAGCTCTCGAGCGCGCTGATCTGGCTCGAGGCACCGCTGAAGCCGCCGTCGAAGGGCATGATGGTGAAGGCGTTCGGGGTGAAGCCGAGCGTCTTGGCCTCGTCCAGCAGCTGCTCGCCGAACCAGCCGGTGCCCGAGGTGGTGCCCGGCATGGTCACGGAGATGTAGATGCCGGGGTTGTTCGCCTGGATGATCTGGGCGGCGCCGAGCTCGTTGGCGATCGCGCTGGAGCTCTCGTATTCCGGCTCCTCCAGGTCCAGGTCGATCGCGTGCAGGCCGTACGTGCTGATCACGGTCTGCTCGGCGGCCGCGGTGGCGGAGGCGCTGCCGCAGACCTGGCCGAGCTTGGTGCCGTTGTAGCCGCCGAAGGAGACGGCGACGTCGCCGCCGTCGGCTCGCAGGGCATTGATCTGGCTGGCCACGGCGTCGGACGAGGACACCACCGACGAGCCGCCGTCCCAGGCCGGGGCGCAGGTGGTCTCGTTCTGGGCCAGGACGAAGGCCAGCACGTAGGCCTTCTCCCCCGTCGCGGACATCACCTGGGTCAGATTCGGCGGGTTGTTGTCCAGCGGCATGTCATACGGGGCCGACGCGTACCAGTTGCTGCTGAGCGCGCTGGTGTCGGCGACCGCGGGGCTGCCGCCGAGCGTCGTCATCGCCAGCACGGTGCCGCCCAAGACCAGGCTCGCGGCCACGGTCGAGGCCAATGCGGCCCGTTGTTTTCTTGGCACTCGGGTTGCTCCTTCGGGAGAATGCGGGAAGGCGGGCGCGGCCGTGCGCAGCGGGTGGGCGCACGGCCTGGAACCGCCCGGTTTCGAAGGATCCTTCGAGGTCAGAGAATGGACTAGACCAAAGAGGGTGTCAAGGAGTCCGAGTTAACGGACTCTTAGCTCAGGCTCTGCTTCAACGCTGCTCCGCGGACTCCTCGGAGAGGTCGGGCCAGTCGCCCTTGCGGACCACCTGGCCCTTGAAGTACGCCGGGCGCACCGCGCGGTAGATGTACATCAGCGGGATGCCGATCACGAGCGAGCCCACGCCGGTCAGGAACACGCCGCCGATTTGCCAGTGCGGCGAGAACGGCATGTGCCACTGCGTGTAGCCGTAAGCGGGGTTCCAGAACTCGTACGCGCCGTAGACGAAGAACGCGAACAGGATCAGCGCGCCGAGCAGCGGCAGCAGGAAGCGGAGCCACAGCACCCGTACTCCCCCGCCCTCAGCGCGCGGGCGGAAGGCGAAGCGGCCGAAGTGCCAGGCGCAGGCGAAGCCGGTCAGACCGTAGTAGAACGCGATGGCCAGGCCGAGCGAGGAGATCGAGTCGGCCAGCACGTTGCTGCTGATCTTGGTCAGCAGCGCGTAGAAGGCGATCGACGCCAGGCCCATGCCGATGGTGGACCACGTCGGCGTCTTGAAGCGCGGGTGGACGCGGGCGAAGGCGGAGGGGATGCCCTTGTGGTCGGCCATGGACAGCGCGGTACGCGCGGTCGGCATGATCGTGGTCTGCGTCGAGGCGGACGCGGAGGACAGCACCATCAGCACCAGCAGCTTGCTGAGGAACCAGCCGAAGCCCACCCCGCCGAAGACCGCCCCGCCGAGGCCGGAGAGCACGTCCCCGGAGTTGTCCGGGTTCGCCAGGCCGCTGCCGGTGCTGCCGACGCCGGCGAAGGCCTGCGCCGAGACCGTGACCAGGCCGTACGTCACCAGCAGCAGCACCGTGGAGAGCACCGCGGCCCGACCCGGGGTCTTCGACTTGTCCTTCGTCTCCTCATTGACGGAAACCGCCGTATCCCAACCCCAATAAATAAAGAGCGCTACTAGAAGGCCGAGTGTGAGGGTGGAGAACGAGGAGATGTCGAAGGGGTTGAACCAGGAGCCGGAGACGTGCATCGAGCCCGCCTCGCCGTGCCCGGAGTAGACCTTGACCAGTGCCGTGATCGACAGCACGCCGAGCATGAGCAGCTCGATCGCGAGCAGCACGACCTGCATCCTGGCCGAGATCTCGATGCCGATGTAGCAGATCAGCGTCATCACGGCGATCCAGACGATGCCGGCGACCTCGGACCAGCCCGCGCTCGCGGCCAGGCCGTACGCGCCGACGAGCTGGAAGCCGTACTGCCCGGCGATCTGCGCGAGGTTCGCCATCACGATGACGTCGGCGACGATGATCGCCCAGCCGCCCATCCAACCGGTCTTCGGCCCGAACACCCGGGCGCCCCAGGTGAACGTCGTGCCGCAGTCCGGGTCGATCTCGTTCAGACCCTGGTACCCGTAGGCGATGAAGAGCATCGGCACGAACGCCAGCAGCATGATGATCGGGGCCTGCGCCCCGACGTCCGCGACCACCAGGCCGAGCGAGGCGGCGAGGCTGTACGCGGGGGCCACCGAGGCGGTGGCGATGACGATGCTGGAGGTCAGCCCGAGGGCGTTGGCCTTCAGCCCCTTACTCGTAGCGGCGGTGCCCGATAGTTCCGAGGTCGCGGACATGCGGGGCTCCAGGTCGGGTTGGAAGAGGCTCCAGGTGTCAACTATCTCTCCGCGTTCGCGCCTTGTCATGCGCGGCGAGCGGGTGATTTGCCGCTTCGTGACCTGGGAAGCGAGGGCCGCGGACGTCTTGACGCGGCCGCGCCCCGGCTCGACGCTGCGTAGCAGGGCGCGCCCGCCGCTCCATCTCGCCACGGCGTGCCCTGTATCAACCCATTACCCATGCCACCGAAACCCACTTCGGAGGACGCATGCCGCCCACTCATTCCGCGAACCGCCACCGACTCACCCGACGCCTGATCGCCACCCTCGCCGCGCTCGCCCTCGCGCTGCTGGGCCTCGGCACCGGCCTGGCCGCGCCCGCCCTCGCCGCCGATTCGACCGCCGCGCAGGTCACGCCCTTCGGCTGCAACGCCGCCACGTCTCCCGGGGTCATGCACTGCCTGGGCTACCTGGCCAAACGCGCGGCGCACGGTTCGGCCGCGCCCCGGCCCGAGACGACCGGCAGCTCGACCGGCGTCGGCTACACGCCCTCGCAGCTGCGGTCCGCCTACAACCTGACCGCGAGCGGCAGCTCGACCGAGACCGTGGCCGTCGTGGACGCTTACGACGACCCGAACACAGCCGCTGACCTTGCCGTTTACCGCAGCGCGTACGGCTTGCCCGCGTGCACCGTGGCCAGTGGCTGCTTGACGAAGGAGAGCGAGACCGGGTCCACCACCTCGCTGCCGACGACCGACTACGGCTGGGCCGAGGAGGAGTCGCTGGACCTGGACATGGTCTCGGCGATCTGCCCGGACTGCCACATTCGGCTGGTCGAGGCGAGCTCCGCGACCACCGCGGACCTGGACGCGGCGGAGAACACGGCCGCGTCCGCGAGCGGCGTGGTCGCGGTCTCCAACAGCTGGGGCGGCGCCGAGACCTCCACGGAGACCGCGGACGACTCCGCGTTCGACCACCCGGGCATCGCGATCACGGCCAGCGCGGGCGACGGCGGCTACGGCGTGAGCTGGCCCGCCGCCTCGCCCTACGTGACCGCGGTCGGCGGGACCAGCCTGAGTACGGCCTCGAATTCGCGCGGCTGGACCGAGTCCGTCTGGTCCACCTCGTCGACCGAGGGCACCGGTTCGGGCTGCTCGGCGTACGAGACGCAGCCCGCGTGGCAGACCTCGCTCAGCCTGCCCTCCGGGTGCGGCAAGCGGGTCGACAACGACGTCTCGGCGGTCGCCGATCCGGCCACCGGCGTCGCGGTCTACGACAGCTACAACAGTTGCGGCAGCAGTTCGTTCTGTGACTTCCTGCTCTCACTCGGTCTCGCCTCCGGAGCCGACGGCTGGGTACAGGTCGGCGGCACCAGCGCCTCGTCGCCGATCATCGCCTCGGTCTACGCACTCGCCGGCAACACGGGTTCGATCAGCAACGGTTCGTACCCTTACTCGCACACATCAGACCTCTACGACGTGACCTCGGGGTCTCTCGGGACCTGTTCGCCCGCATACCTGTGCACGGCGGAGACCGGATATGACGGACCCACGGGGCTGGGTACGCCGGATGGGACCGGAGCATTCTAGAGTTACCCGGCTCAGTGGAATGTTACTGAGAAGTATTGCAGAATACTGAATCGAATTCGGACGTGTGCGGCCGGAAGCGTTGCGTGCATATACAATCGGCCGCACACGTCAGGACCTTGCCGAATCGGGCACGGGCTCGGCGGGTCCGCACGTCCCGATCAGTCGAGAAGAGGCAGCAGTCGATGGCGCTACTGAGCCGCCGCCGTGGCAAGGCGGGCGCACCTCGGCTCGTCCCAGAGCTCGACGACGAGGCGCTCGCCGACGTCCGCAAGCTCGTCTCCGGGCCGCCGCGCGGAGCGTGGCAGGCGGACAACAACGTGGCGGCGGTCGAGGAACTGCTGCGCGAGCCCGGCCAGGACGCCGACCGGCGCACCCACCGCCTCACCACGCTCGCCGAGCACGCCGGCGGCACGGCCCGCAGATGGCGCAAGACACATCCGCAGAACCCTGACGCACTGGTGCTGTACGCCTGGTCCTGGCTGGCCACGGTCAGGGCGGGCGGCGAGGCGGGGGACGCGGCGTACCGGGACCTCGACGCGGCGCTCGAGGACTGCCGGCAGGCCAGCCTGCTGCGCCCGGAGGACGGCGCCGCGTGGATCGCGGCGCTGGGCATCCTGCGGGAGCAGCGCCGGCCATGGCCGGAGATCGAGCCGGTGTGGAACGAGCTGCGCGCCCGCGATCCGTGGAACCGCCAGGCGCACCTGGAGATGCTCGGCTACCTCTCCCCCGACGAGTGCGGCTCGCGCACGGCCGAACGCGACTTCGTCTCCTCGGTCTCCTCGACGGCCCCGCCGGACTCCCCCGTGGCGGCGCTGCCGCTGGAGGCGGAGCTGCGCCGCTACCGCCGCAACCTCGACGCGGGCGGCGCGGCCTCGGTCACCGCCGACGAGTCCTGGCGTCAGCCGGTGATGGCCGAGTTCCTCAAGCAGGCCCAGGTGAACTGGACCAGGCCCGGCTTCCTGGTGCACGCCGCCGTGCTGGCCGATCTCAATCTTCTGGCCTACGCGCTGGTGCACACCGCCAATCCGCCGGACGCGACCGAGGTCTTCCGGCGGATCGGCGGCGTGGTCGCCCCGTGGCCCTGGAACATCGACGGCGACCCGGTCGAGCGCTTCACCCTCTGGCACCAGAAGTTCGCGGGAGAGCCGCAGCGTTAGTGCCCGAGCCCGGCCACCCTGGTCAGCGTGTAGATCAGCAGGCCGGCCAGCGCGCCGACGACCGTGCCGTTGATCCGGATGAACTGCAGGTCGCGGCCGATCTGGATCTCGATCTTGCGCGAGGTCTCGTCCGCGTCCCAGGCGTTGACGGTGTCGGTGATCAGGGCCGTGATCTCGTTGCGGTAGGTGGAGACCACGTAGACCGCCGCGCCCTCGACCCAGCCGTCCGCCTTCTCGCGCAACGCGGCGTCGTCGTTCAGGCGCAGGCCGAGGGACTGGATCGCGTCACGCAGCTTGCCGCGCAGTTCGCCGTCATCCTCGGTGAAGCCCTCGAGGACCATGCGGCGCAAGGCGGCCCAGGCCGCGACCGCGGCGTCCTGCGTCGCCGGGTGGTTCAGCAGCTCGTTCTTGAACCGGTCGGCCCGCTCCATGACCTCGGGATCCGTGCGCAGGTCCTCGGCGAACCTGGCCAGGTACGCGTCGACCGCGCGGCGGGCGGCGTGGTTCGGGTCGTCGCGCACCGCCCTGGCCACCCGCAGCAGCTCCCGGTGCACGCGCCGGGCCAGCCGCTCGTCGAGGAAGCGCGGGGTCCAGCCGGGCGCCTCGCTCTCCACCGCCAACTCGATCGCCTCGGGATGGTCCTGCAGCCACTCCACCGCCCGCTCGGCCAGCAGGTCCACGATCGGCCGGTGCGCGCGCTGCTCGGCGTAGCGGGCGAGCAGCCGGCCGGCCGGCGGTCCGGCGGGCAGCGCGCCGAGGCGCTTGGTCAGCGTCTCCGTCAGCGCCTGCCGGACCTTGTCGTCGTCGAGCACGCCGAGCGCGCCGCGGATCGCCCCGCCCGCCTCGCGCGCCAGCCGCTCGGCGTGCGCGGGATCCGCCAGCCAGGCGCCGAGCCGGACGGACAGGCCCACCGCGCGCAGCCGGGCCCGGACCACGTCGCCGGACAGGAAGTTCTCGCCGACGAACTCGCCGAGCGAGCGGCCGAGCGCCTCCTTGCGCCGCGGAATGATCGCGGTGTGCGGGATCGGCAGGCCGAGCGGGTGCCGGAACAGCGCGGTGACCGCGAACCAGTCGGCCAGCGCGCCGATCATCGCGGCTTCGGAGGCGGCCTCGACGTACCCCGCCCAGCCCGCTCCGCGCCCGCTCTGCCAGCGCGCCAGGACATAGACGACGGTCGCTACGGCCAGCGCGCCGCTGGCCGTAGCCTTCATCCGGCGTAGCCCGCGGCGCTTCTCGGCCTCACTCGGTGACAGTGCTCTCACCTCGTCATTGTCACCCGGGAGATCCTCCCATGACGACAAGGCGGGGAAAACGGCCGGTCAGCCGCGCAGCTCGGGGAACTGATCGTCGCGCCATTCCGCGACCGCCGTCTCGCCCATCGCGGCCTTCTCCTCGCGTCCGCGCAGGTCAACGCGGCGGATCTTGCCGGAGATGGTCTTGGGCAGCTCGAAGAACTCGATCCGCCGCACGCGCTGGTAGGGGGCCAAGTGCTCGCGCGCGCTTGATTCGGACCCTTTCGGCAGTTGGCGCCCTAGGTCATCCAGGCCCGATCGGCTGCGGCATCGGAGACGTGCCCCGGCCGGTCGTTCCGCCGTGCGCCTAGTCACCAAATCCATGGATCTGATGACTAGGGTGGATACAAGGGGCATGCGGATTAATCTATATCGGTTCTGCTATGATTCTCCCGTAAGTCAACCATAGTCCCGATGAAGCAGGCTCCAGAGAGAAGATGAGGATGTCGGCCACCTCAGGCAATGCATTCGCCCCGGCTCGGGTCACCGGATCCTTCCACCCCGATGGCGGGAGGATCCGGTGACCACGATCAACGGTCTGCTGATCCTCGTCGTGATCCTGATCGGCCTGCTCGGCGCCGTCATCGGCGGCATCTTGGCCTACTGGGGCAGCCCGACCGCCAAGACCATCCGCGCCGGCCTAATCGCCTTCGCCGGGACCGTCTGCGTGGTAGCACTGCTGATGTCCAACGCGGGCTTGTTCTCCAAGTAGTCCGTCCCGCACAGGTGGTGGGCCGCCCCTTCGACAGTCCACCACCCCCTGCACCCTGAGAGGCAACCCATGCTCCGAATCCGGCTCGGCCACCGGCGCTACATCGGCGACGAGGAATTGGAAGACCCGATCCTGCGCCGCACCCTTGTCGGCTGGGATCCCACCATGAGTGACGACGAGGTGGCCCTCGCTGCACGCGGCTGGTGGCGCATAGGGGAGCGGGCCGACAACGAGCGATACGCCGCGGTGGTCGGCGGCGGGATCATCCGCGAAGTCATGACCATCGAGCGCTGGCACACCGCCCAGGATGGCCGTCGCGCCTTCGACGGCGAACTTCTGCCGCCTGGACACCCGGTGCGAGACCGGCTCGTCGGCCAGCCCGACCCCGTAGCCAGCGCGGCCAGGAACCCGGTCGCCTACATCGACGACCCGGTCGACTTTCAGCCCTGCGCCTGCGGCTGCGGCACCCCGGTCCGCTCGGCCTGGGCGCCCGGGCACGACCAGGGGGCACTGCACCGCACCCTGCAAGCCAACTGGGGTACCGTCCTGGACTTCGTCACCTGGTGCCGCACCTACGGCATCACTGTCCCGCCGCCCTCGGAACCCGGCACCCCCTCGCAGGCCCGGACCGGGCCGCCCCCGGCCCCTCCCCTGTCGACACTTCCATTAAGCGCCAAGATCACGGCAATCGATGCTGACGAGGCCACCCCCGGAGCAGAAACCCCATGACAGTGCCTGGGCCGAACATCGGAATCCCCAGCAATGCCTCGGCGGAGACTGAATACACCGCCAACGCCCCGCTTCGGGCAGTCGGGTACTTTCGCGTCAGCACGGAAGAGCAGGCCAGGGGCTACGGCATCACCTACACCCAGAAGCGCGTCATCAAGTACGTCGATAAGAAGAGCTGGGACTACATCCGGTCCTATGCCGACGAGGGATACAGCGGCAGCCTGGACCACACCCAGCGCCCCGACCTCAAGAACCTGATGGAGGACGCGCAGCTCATCCCCCGACCCTTCGACGTCGTGGTGGTCTCCGAGGAGCGCGCCATCGGCCGTCGCGACCGCGCATTCTGGCCCTGGGTGTGGAAGCTCGAGGACCTCGGAATCTTCGTGGCCATCGTCAAGGGTGACTACGACAACACCACCGAAGAGGGCCGCTCGCGTATGCGCAAGGCGCAGGACGCGGCCGAGGACGAGGGCATCGTCATCCGCGACCGGACACAGGGCGGAGTCCAGGAGAAGGCGGAAGCCGGCGGCTGGCCCGGCGGCCCAGCCCCCTACGGCTACCGCATCGAAAACCAGGGCAAACGGGGGGAGAGCCACGTCGTTCTCTTCACGGGCGACGAGAATGCCCCCTATTCGCTGCTCCACCGAGCCCGCCGTCTCATGGTCCACGAGAACATGACCTGCGGTGAAGTGGAGATCCTCTACGAGTCAGAGGGTATCCCCGGCCCCGATGGCGAAAACTGGCCCAAGGGCTGCCTAAGGCACATCCTCCTCGGACAGGCCATCCAGGAGTCGCGCCGCCTCTTCCGCAACCCGAAGAACCCTCGCGTCCGAGTCGACGCCGACGGCGAACCCGTCTTCGGCGAGACCGTAGAAATCCTCCTCGACCCCGTCTTCACCCCTGAGGAACTCCAGGAACTCAACCACGCGCTCGCACGCACCGCCCGAGGCCCGAGGCCGCCGGAGAGCTACGAGATCCACCCACTGTCCACGCGCATCTTCGGACTCTGTGGCTCCCACTTCACGGGCGCTACCCAGGGCCGTTCCCGCCGACGCCGCTATCGCTGCGCGGGAAACCGGCAGCGGGACCGCCGCGTGAAGAAGTGCGGTTGCGAGAGCCTGGATGCCGAGCTAATCGAGGGGCGCGTCTGGAGCGAGGTCTGCGATCTGCTCTCCAGCCCGGAGAAGTTGGTCTCCCTCGCCGAGGAACTCCTCGAAATGACCAAGGCGTCCGGCATCGACTACGCCGCGCGTATCGAGGATCTCGACTCACAGATCGACGAACTGGAAATCACGCTCGGCGTCACCACCGTCACGACTGCTCGGCAAGCAGCGCGGCGCAAGCTTAGTCCGCAAGCAGCCAAGGAGTTCACCGAGCGTGCAACCCGCCCGCTCGAAAGGGAACCTGTCGAACTGGAGTCCTTGCGGGACGAGGCAATTACCTGGCAGCAGGCCGCAGAAGGCCAGGTAGCTCGGGCCCGAGACCTCCAGAGGCTTGCCGAAAAGGCTGGCAGCCGTATGTACTCGATGAGCCTGAGTCAGCAGGAGGAGGTGCACCGTCTTCTCGATCTGCGCGTGACCGTGCTGGGGGAAGGCACGAGGCGACGGGTCCGTTCCGACGATGCGGTTGTCGGCTGGTTCCGGGACAGGAAAGCGGACGTGCCTCTGCTGACGGACGCCGCTTGGGAGCGCGTCGCCCCGCTCTTCGAGGGGCGACCTGGTCCAAAGGCGAAAATCAGCCCTCGGGCATATGTAGAAGCGATCCTCACCAAAGCACGCACGGGCTGCGCCTGGTCTTCCGTACCCGGGGGGCAGTCGATCTATCACAAGTGGTCAACGAGCGGCTTCTGGGAGCGTCTCATGAAGGCCTTGGAGGACTTCCCGGGAACCGCCGTTGCCCAGGACGCTGCCCTACCCCCGTTGCGGGTGGAAGGCCGGGTCGACCCGCGCCTCCTCATTGGGGATGATTCGGTACCTGCGGAAGAGGATCTCAACACGTCGCCGGTGCGGTAGTAGCCGCCCGCCATGGCCTCGGCGTTGCGCTCCGGGGCGCCCTGATAGCCCGTCATCGGGCTCAGCGGACGCTGGCACAGGTCGACGCAGATCTCCCCCTCGTCCGCGGGCTGTCGGAGACCGGGTCGACGCGCACGATCGGCACGCCCGGCAGCGGCAGGCCCATCGAACTGGGCTTGACCGGCATTCCAGGCACGTTGCCGACGGCCATTGGCCTCGGACCCGTCCTCCTCGACGATCCACAGCGCCGTCCGCTCCACCCCGCGCGCCACCGCGTCGAACCAGTCGATCGCCCAGTTGAAGCGCTCCCCGAAGTCCGGCCAGGCGAACCGCGCCACGGCCCGCGCGTAGTCCCGCGACGACTCCTGCAGGAAATCCCGGGCGGCACGGTACCTATCAGTCGTCGACTCCGTCGTCGCAGACTCCGTCATCAGCCATCCTCCGCAGCTTTGCCTCAAGCCGGAGCTACCCCGGTTGACATGAATTTAACAGCGGCGTCGCCGGCGGTGCCGATCGCACCGCCATATTGGACGAATCCCAGCCCGTTGGACGAATCAGAGAGGCGTGATCCTTGAGCACAGTCGATGCGAGCGTGGAGACCGCGGCCCCGGCCGTGGCCCATGGGAGTCTAAAGAAGAACGCCGTCGGGATGGTCGGCGTCATATTCATGGTGCTCGCCACCGCGGCGCCGATCACCGCGATGACCGGGAACCTGCCGATCGCGGTCGGGTCCGGCAACGGGGCGGGCACGCCAGGGGCGTTCCTGTTCGCCACCGCCGTGCTGGCCGTATTCACTATTGGATATTCCGCGATGGCCCGGCATGTGACGGCCACCGGGGCGTTCTACGGCTTCATCACCCGGGGCCTGGGCCGCGCGGCCGGGCTCGGCGCGGGGCTGATGGCGACGCTGGCGTACATCGTGTTCGAGAGCTCGCTCATCGGCATCTTCTCGTCCTTCTTCAAGACCGACGTGGAGACCTTCGGCGGGCCGAAGATCAGCTGGATCGTGTACGCGCTGGTCGGCGTCGCGGTGATCGCCGGGCTCGGCTACTTCGACATCTCCATCTCCGGCAAGGTCCTCGGCGTGTTCCTCATCGCCGAGGTGGTCATCCTGCTGGCCCTCGGCCTGGCAGTGCTCTTCCACGGCGGCGGTCCGGCGGGCCTGCAAGCGCAATCGCTCAACCCCGCCAACGCGTTCAAGGCCGTGACCGGGGGCAGCGCGGCGATCGGGCTGTTCTTCGCGTTCTGGTCCTGGGTAGGCTTCGAGACCACCGCGGTCTACGGCGAGGAGTCGCGCAATCCCACCAAGATCATTCCGCGCGCCACGCTGATCGTGGTCATCGGGCTCGGCCTGTTCTACACGTTCATCGCCTGGATGACGATCTCGGGCAACGGACCGTCGCAGGCCATCGCGGTCTCCAACGGTTCGACCGGCAACGCCTTCGACCTCTTCTTCGGCATCACGCAGAAGTTCATCGGCGTGTGGGCCAAGGACGTCTACATGGTCCTGACGGTCACCGGCTCCTTCGCCTGCGCGCTGGCCTTCCACAACTCCGCCTCGCGCTACCTCTACGCGTTCGGCCGTGACGAGTTGCACCCGGTCGTGCGCCACCTCGGCCGCACGCACCCGAAGCACAAGTCCCCGCACATCGCCTCGATCCTGCAGACGGTCGTGACCCTCGCCATCACGCTCGGCTTCTTCTGGTTCCAGCACCCGACCAAGAACGCGCCGGACGTCGCGTACTACTTCGAGTTCGGACTTCTCGCGATCATGGGCACGATGGCGATCCTGATCGTGCAGGCGATCTGCTCTATCTCAGTGATCTGGTACTTCCACGTGGCGAAGCACGAGCCCGGATCCTCGGTGCTGGCCACACGCAGTTGGTGGCGCACGCTGCTGGCCCCGGCAGTCGGCGCGCTCGGCATGATCTACGTGGTCTACCTCCTGTTCACGCACCTGAGCTTCGCGGCCGGCGCCGCCGCGACGAGCCCCGTCTACCAGGTCACGCCGTACGTGGTGATCGGCGTCGGCGTGGTCGGCGTGGTGATCGGCCTGGTGCTGCGCGCGGTCAAGCCGGACAGCTACCGGAAGATCGGCGCGACCGTGCTGGCTGAGACGGTAGAGAAGTAATGACGTACCGGGCCGTGATCCGCGGCGAGAGTTTCGCCTTCGCTTCGCTGCGCGAACTGCTCGCCGCGGCGAACGAGGAGAAGTCGGGCGACGAACTGGCCGGGATCGCGGCCCGGGACGAGCGTGAGCGGGTGGCGGCGAAAATGGCGCTGGCGGACGTGCGCCTCGCCGAGATCGTCGCGGACCCGCTGATCGAGGACGAGGTGACCGACGCGGTCTCGCGGCCGGCGGACCCGGCGGCCTTCGCCGAGATCGGCTCGCTGACCGTCGGCGAGTTCCGCGAGTTCGTGCTCGAACCCGGCTTCGCGGCGCGCTGGGGCGGTGGGTTGGCAGGAGCCGTCACCCCGGAGATCGCGGCCGCCTGCGCGAAGCTGATGAGCAACCTTGACCTGGTCGCCGCGGCCAGGCCGCTGCGCGTCGAGACCCGCTGCCGCAACGTGATGGGCGGCGACCGGGTGCTCGGCGTGCGGGCGCAGCCGAACCATCCGACGGACGACGTGAGCGGGATCCTGCTCTCGGCGATCGACGGGCTCGGCTTCGGCTGCGGCGACGCGATGCTCGGGGTGAATCCGGCGACGGAGGCGGTCGGCACGGTCGCCGCGATCCTGCGCGGGCTGCACGACCTGATCGCGGTGCTCGGCGTTCCGACGCAGACCAGCGTGCTGGCGCACATCACCACGCAGCTCGCGGCGCTGGCGGCCGGGGCACCGGTCGACCTGCTGTTCCAGTCGGTCGCCGGCACCGAGGGCGCGAACCGCTCGTTCGGCATGGACCTGGCATTGCTCGCCGAAGGGCGCGCCGCGGTGCTCGAACACCACCGCGCCGATCGGGCCGGCGAGTTCATCGGCGAGCAGGTGATGTACTTCGAGACCGGTCAGGGCAGCGCGTTGTCGGCCGAGGCGCACCACGGCGTGGACCAGCTGACGATCGAGGCGCGGGCGCAGGCCGTCGCGCGGCTGTTCGATCCCTTCCTGGTCAACTCGGTGGTCGGTTTCATCGGACCCGAATACCTCGCCGACGCGGCGCAGATCACCCGCGCCGGGCTCGAGGACCACTTCGTCGGCAAGCTGATGGGCGTGCCGACGGGAGTCGATGTCTGTTATACGAATCATGCGAATGCGGACCAGAACAGCAACGACGCGCTGCTGGTGCTGCTCGCGGCCGCGGGCTGCGGCTACGTGATGGGAGTGCCTGGCGGTGACGACGTCATGCTGAATTATCAGACCACGAGCTACCACGACGTGGCCACGGTGCGCCGCACGCTCGGCCTACACCCGGCCCCGGCATTCGAGGCCTGGCTCGAGGAGAACGGGCTGTGGCGCGGCGGTGCTCCGGCACCGCGGCCGACGTGGCCGACATCGTTGGCTGAGTTGGATGCTACGGCGATCTCGGGGCGTCCGGTACGTCAACTGTTGGCTCAGGCGGCGGCATGACTCTCCCGGCTTCGTCCCCCGCCGCATGGGTCAGGGAGCTGACTCCGGCGCGGCTTTATCTCGGCCGCGCCGGGACGTCGTATCCCACAAGTGCGCTACTGGCTCTCCGCGCGGACCACGCCGCCGCGCGAGACGCCGTGCAGGCCCCGTTGCCGGAGGACTTGGACCTCGGCGTGGCCGGAGTCGTCTCGGCGCAGTCTCGGGCCGGGTCGCTTGCTCAGTACTTGCGCCGCCCCGACCTGGGGCGACGGTTGTCGGACGAGTCGCGCGACAGCCTCGCGGCGCACTGCCGGACCGGCGCCGACGTGCAGTTCGTGATCGGCGACGGGCTTTCCTCGGCGGCCGTGCGTACGCAGGTGCCGAAGCTGCTGCCGTCGCTCGTCGAAGGCTGCGAGCAGCGCGGCTGGAGCGTCGGCGCGCCGATCCTGGTGCGGCACTGCCGGGTCGGCATCATGAACGACATCGGGGACCTGCTCGGCCCGAAGGTTGTCGTGCTGCTGATCGGCGAACGGCCGGGACTGGCGACGGCCGAGAGCCTGTCCGCGTATTTCGCCTACCGGCCGCGCGCGGGCCACACCGACGCGGAGCGGAATCTGATCTCGAACATCCACGACGCCGGGGTCGCCATCCCCGACGCCGTGGACCGCATCTTCGCGTTCATCGATGCCCTCATGCAGGCGCAGTTGAGCGGCGTGGATGTGAAGGAGCCGCCGTTCGGCCTGCCGGCGGGCTCCGCGCACGCCTTGCCTGCTCCTAAGCCAGCGACTCCTCGCTGATCTGCGCCTCACGCGCCCGGCCGCGCAGGCCGAACACGGCGAGCAGCGCGGCGACGAGCGCCGCGACGCCGCAGACCACGTAGCCGAGCGAGTAGGCGTGGTCGAGGGCGCCGAACGCGACGTCCTTGAGCGGATTGAAGGGCACGGTCTGCCCGTTGGCGAGGGTGATCGTGCCCGGGACGGCGTTGGCGCCGAGCGGGCCCGAGTTGACCGCGCCGATCGCCGCCTCGAGTGCGGGCTTCTGCGCGGCGGGAGCAGCCGCAGCCGAGGAGTTGAAGCCGGCCAGCGCCTTGGCCAGGGCCTGGTTCGCGGCGACCTTGGACGAGATGTCGGCCGCGGCCCGGCTGAGCGCGACGGCCCCGATGACGGCCGGGCCGAGTGTAAAGCCGAAGTCGCGCAGCAGGCTCGTCGAGCCGCTCGCCATCCCGGCCAGGTGGTTCGGCACGGTGTTCACGGCGACCGCGGTCACCGAGGACAGGGCGAACGCGAAACCTATGCCGACGAGCAGCAGTGGCGCCACGATCGGCGCGATCGAGAGGTTCGCGGCGGACAGTCCGGACAGCCACAGGTCGCCCGCGCCGATCAGCGTGAAGCCGATGCCGAGCGTCCACTTCGGGTTGTAGCGTTCGAGCGCGCGCGAGGTCAGCGGCGCCAGCAGCAGTGTCATGACATTGAGAAGGACGAAGGCGATCGAGGTCTTGAGCGGGGTGAAGCCCTGGATCGCGGCGAGCCGGATGCTGGTCGAGTACGCCGTGCCGAGGTAGGCGAACATGCCGAAGACGGTCGCGACCGCGGCGATCGCGAAGGCCCGGTTGGCGAACAGGTCCAGGCGCAGCAGCGGGGCGGCCGAGCGTCGTTCGACGAGGATGAACAGGGCGAGGAAGACGACCGCGAGGATGAACCCGCCGACCACGCCGCCGCTGCCCCAGCCGCTCGTCGGACCCTGGATGACCGCGTAGAGCAGGGAGAACAGGGCGATCGCGATGGTCGCCTGGCCGGCCCAGTCGAGCGAGCGCCCGGCCGGGGCCGAGGAGTCGCGGGCCCAGCGGATCGAGACCGCGGTGCTGATCGCGGCGAGCACGATGACGGCGATGAAGGCCCAGCGCCAGGTGGCGTTCGGGTCGGTGCCGAAGCGGTAGCGGGCGAGCCAGCCGCCGAGCACCGGGGAGACGAAGCCGCCGGAGGCCAGGGCCGCGGCCCAGACCGAGATGGCCCGGGAGCGGTCGCGCGCGGTGTGCGTCCCGGCGGCGACCATGGCGAGCGTGGTCGGGAAGATCGCCGCGGCGCCGACGCCGGAGATGATCTGCCCGGCCCAGAGCACCAGCACGCGGGTTCCGGTGGCCGTGCCCGAGCCGGGCGTGAGCACGCTGACGGTCTGGCCGACCACCAGCAGCAGCGTGCCGAGGACGATGAGCCGCTTGCGCCCGAACAGGTCGCCGAGCACGCCGAAGGTCAGTTCGAGCAGCGTGACCGGCACCAGGAACGCGTCCGAGATCCAGGTCAGCTGGGCGGAGCTGGTGCCGAGGTCTGTTTGGAACAGCCCGTTGAGCACGGCCGGGATCGCGAGCGCGACCTGCGCCACGCAGACGGCCAGCGCGGCGGCCGCGAGTGTTCCGCGGGTGAGCCGAAGGTGCGGAGCCGGCTCGGTCGCGGCGTCGAGTTGGACAGGGGTGGACAACGGTGGCCTCCTGCGTCCTGAAGAAAGGTGCTTCCTGGGGAGGAGGGTGCCACAGCCGGAGGAAAACGTACAGGTTTCCTGATGATTTATTTCGGACAGGAAACCTGATCATGTTCAGACGTGGGTCTGGCCGGTCCGGCTGCCGGAGGCGGCGGCGCTACTGCGGCAGGTGGCCAGTCAGCGCGGCGCGGCAGGAGAGCAGGCTCTCCCGCATCTGGACGATTTGCCGGTCGGTGAGACCGACAAGCATCCTGTCCTCCAACGCGGCCACCTGGTCCCGGTAGCGGCCGAGCAGCTTCCGCCCCGGGGCCGTCAGTGCGAGGACCAGACGGCGCCGGTCGCTCTCATCCCGGTGCCGCTCGATCAGACCCAGGTCGCGCAGCGCCGAGACCATGTCGGCCATCGCCTGGGCGGTGACGAAGGAGTTGCGGGCGAGCTGGGCCGACGTCAGGTTCGGGTGCCGTTCGAGCACGGTGAGCGCGGTGTACTGCAGCGCGGTCAGCCCGTCGGGCCGCACGATGTCGTCCAGCGCCGAACGCACGGCCAGCTCGACCTGCTTCATCACGTACAGCAGCGTCGGCTCGCCCTGCTCGGTCCCCCGGGAAAGGCGCGGACGCGCCTCGGGCGTACCGTCCGCGCCCGCCGCGGTAGCGCGCGCCGCCTCACGTGGGGCCACAGACGTCCTCCCGAGAACCACGCTCACTGATCACTGCCGGGCACCAGTCTGCCATCCGGGCCGCGAGTACGTAGCGAGCGTGCGAATACCCCCTGTCGGTGGCGCCCCGTAGGATGCCTCTCATGGTTGATCGACCCCTGACGTTGATGGCAGTGCACGCCCACCCGGACGACGAGGCGACGGGTACCGGCGGCGTGCTCGCCCGCTATGCCGCCGAGGGGATCCGCACGGTCCTGGTGACCTGCACCGACGGCGCCTGCGGGGACGGGCCCGGCGGCGTGAAGCCGGGCGAGCTCGGGCACGACCCGGCCGCGGTGGCCGAAGTGCGCAAGGCCGAGCTCGAGGCCAGCTGCCGGGTGCTGAAGGTCAGCGACCTTGAGCTGCTCGGCTACGGCGACTCGGGGATGATGGGCTGGGCCCAGAACGAGGCGCCCGGCTCCTTCTGGACCACCCCGGTGCCGGAGGCGGCGGCCCGGCTGGCCGAGCTGATGCGCGAGTACCAGCCCGACGTCGTGGTGACCTATGACGAGAACGGCTTCTACGGCCACCCCGACCACATCCAGGCGCACCGGATCACGATGGAGGCCGTCAAGGCCACCGGCATCCCGGCCAAGGTCTACTGGACGACCGCGCCTCGCTCGATGTTCGCCGAGTTCGGCCGGATCATGCGCGAGCTCGGCGCCGACTGGGACGAACCGGAGGGGGCGGCTGAGAACGACGAGTCCGGCGAGTCCGGCTCCGGCAACGAAATGCCGCCGTTCGGCCTGCCCGACGACGAGATCTCCACCTGGGTCGACGTCTCGAAGTTCGGCGTCCCCAAGTTCGAAGCCCTCGCCGCGCACGCGAGCCAGAGTGAGAACATCTTCTTCCTGAACCTCGGTCAGGAGCGGTTCACGCAGCTGATGGGCGTGGAGACGTTCGTGCGGGTCCAGGACTCGACCGGCGTCGCGCTGCCCGAGGACGACCTGTTCGCCGGGCTGCGCTAGCCGCCATCCGTCTCGTCCCAGAGGCTCAACTGCGTGTTCTGCGGCTCGGCCTCGGCCTGCGGCTTCGGCTCCTGTTCCTGCTCCGGGAGGTTGCGGGCGGCGCCTCGGCGGGGGCGGGACAAGCCACAGGCCTCGGCGTATTCGTGCACTGATGCGGTGATCCGATCGGAGTACCAGGCCGGGAGGTAGGAACCGCGGCGATAGAGGGCCCGGTAGCGCGGGACGAGTTCCGGATAGTTGGCCTTCAGCCAGGTCGCGTACCACTCCCGGGCGCCGGGGCGCAGGTGGAGCATCAGCGGGGTGACGGACGTGGCGCCGGCGCGGGCGATCGCCTCGACGGTGGCGCGCAACTGCTCGGGCGAGTCGGTCAGGTGCGGCAGGATCGGGGCCATCAGCACCGAGCAGCCGATCCCCGCGTCGGCCAGCGTGCGCACGGCGTCGAGGCGGCGGGCCGGGCTGGGAGTGCCGGGCTCGACCGTGCGCCACACCTCCTCGTCCACGAAGCCGATCGACATACTCACGCCCACGCCCACATCCCGGGCCGCGCGCTGCAACAGCGTCAGATCGCGCAGCATCAGCGTGCCCTTGGTCAGGATCGAGAACGGCGTGCCGGAGTCGGCCAGCGCCGAGATGATGCCCGGCATCAGCCGATAGCGCCCCTCGGCCCGCTGGTAGCAGTCCACGTTGGTGCCCATCGCCACGTGCTCGCGCCCCCAGGATCGCCGCGCCAGTTCGCGGCGCAGCACCTCCGGCGCGTTCACCTTGACCACGATCCGGGTGTCGAAGTCGAGCCCCGCGTCGAAATCGAGGTAGGTGTGCGTCTTCCGGGCGAAGCAGTAGACGCAGCGGTGCCCGCAGCCGCGGTACGGGTTCACCGTCCAGCCGAAGAACGGCGAGTCGCCCGGCACGCGGTTGAGCACGGTCTTCGCCCGCACCTCGTAGAAGGTCGCGCCGCGAAAGCCGGGGGTGTCGAACGTGCGCACCACCGGCTCCGCCTCGAACAGCGCACCCTGGGCGGCGCCCTCGTCGGCGGCGTCGATCAACTGGCCGGACCATCTCACCCTTTTCACTATAGAACATATGTTCGAGATGGGGAAGCGCGGGCCCGGCCGACGGACGGAAATTCGGTGGATTCCGGAGGCCCGGCGGGGCTCTAATCAGGCCATGGAGGTAACCGTGCCACCCGAACCCGGCTCCGCCGCGCAGCCGCCCGCTCAAGAGCTGTCACCTGCCGCGGTGGCCGCGTTCACGCGAGACGGATTCGTCCACATCCCGGCGGCCTTCAGCGCCGAGACGGCGGCGGAATGCCGTGATGAATTGTGGCGGGAGCTGCGGCGCGAGCACCCCGGCCTGGACCCGCACGACCCGTCGAGCTGGACCCGACCCGTCATCCGCCTGCCCGGCTACGGCTCGGAGCCGTTCCAGCGCGCGGCGACCGCGCCCAAGCTGCACGCGGCCTTCGACCAGCTGGTCGGGGCCGGGCGCTGGTATCCGCGCCAGGGCCTGGGCACCTTCCCGATCCGCTTCCCCCTTCCGGCGGATCCGCAAGACACGGGCTGGCACATGGACGGCAGCTACGTGCCCGAGGACACCGCCGCCGAGTCCGCCGCCAAATCCGGATACTGGCTCAACCTGCGCTCACGGGACCGCGCGCTGCTGATGCTGTTCCTGTTCTCCGAGGTTCGGGAACAGGACGCGCCGACCCGGATCAAGGTCGGCTCGCACCTGGACGTGCCCGCGTTCCTGCGGCCGCTCGGCGAACACGGCACCTCGGTATCCGACGTCTGCGACGCGATGAACGCGGCCGGGCGGCTGAACGCGGCGGAGCGCCCGACCGTGCTCGCGACCGGCGCTCCGGGCGACGTCTACCTGTGCCATCCATTCCTGATCCACGCGGCCCAGAAGAACCTGACCGGACGGCCGAGATTCCTGGCTCAGCCTCCGCTCATGCCGACCGGCCCGTTGGAGCTGGAGCGCGCGGACGGCGCGTACTCACCGGTCGAGTACGCGGTCCGGCTCGGGCTGGGGCTCGCGCGATAGCGACTTCAGCGGCAGGGTTCGAAGGTCTTGTTATCGAGATTGATGTCGAAGCGCACGCCGTTGAAGTTGTTCGCATTGTCCGCGGGGCAGAACTTCGATGTAACCAACTACGGGGTCTTGCGACCTGCGCTGTTGTGGGCTGACGACGCGGTAGGTTCGTGGTGTGACTTCCGCCGCTGGTTCGCAGCCCTCGTACGAGGAGCTGGTGGCGGTGATCGCGGCGCAGGCTGCGCGGATCGAGCTGTTGGAGAAGCTGGTCGGGGAACTGACGGCGCGGCTGGGGAAGGACTCGTCGAACTCGTCGAAGCCCCCGGGCTCGGATGGTCCTGGTTCGCGGGCGGAGCGTCGGGCTGCGGCGGCGAAGCAGAAGAAACAGCGCCAGGCCGAGCGGGATGCGGGCGGGTCTGCGCGTGTACGTGGTGGCCAGGTTGGGCACGAGGGCCGTGGTCTGGGGCTTTCGGCGGATCCTGATCGGTGTGAGGCGCCGAGCGAGCCTGCCGCGTGTGGCGGGTGCGGCGGTGATCTGGCCGGGGCGGCGCTGGTGGGCCGGGAGAGGCTGCAGGTCATCGATATTCCCGAGATCGAGGCCCTGGTGACCGAGTATCTGCTCATCTCGCGCCGGTGCGGCTGCGGAGTGGTGACCTGCGGGCAGATGCCGGCCGGGGTGTGCGGGGGCCCGGTGGCCTACGGCCCGAACCTGCAGGCTGCTGCCGCGCTACTGCACGCGCACGGACAACTCTCCCAGGAGCGCGCGGCCGAACTGGTCGCGGGATTGTTCGGGGTGGACGTCTCCACCGGGTGGATCGGGAAGGTGGCCGAACGGCTCGCCCGGAATCTCGCCGGGTTCCACGCGGATCTGGGCCAAGCGCTGCTGGCCGAGCCGGTACTGCTCGGGGATGAGACCCCGGTCAACGCGATCGAGGACAGTCCGGAGACCGAGGAGCAGGCCGGGCGCCCGTTCGTGCCGTACGTCTTCACCTTCCGCACCCGGGACCTCGTCTGGCTCTCGGCCGGACACACCCGCGGCCACGCCGCCCTGGACGCGTTCGCGCTGATCGACCGGTACACCGGCACGTTCGTCTCCGACGACTACGGCGGCTACAGCAAGTACGAGGCGAACCTCGCCGCACGTCAGCTCTGCAACGCGCACCTGATCCGCTCCTTGCGCGGGGTCGCGGGCGCCGAGCCGCTCGGACAACGCTGGGCCACCGACATGATCGGCATACTCAAAGACGCCCGCCAAACGGTCATCGACGCCGAGGACGCCGGACGCGACGCGCTGACCGGCGGTCAGATCGAGGCGATTCGAGCACGCTACCTGGCCTGCGCAAGACGGGGCATCTCCGGGAACTACTACAAGCGCACCAGCAAGGGCACGAAGACCCCCGCGCTCGTGCTCGCCGAACGCCTCCATGCGAAGATCAACCAAATCCTGCACCACCTGAGCGACTTCACCGTGCCGTGGACCTCGAACCTGGCCGAGCAGGCACTGCGCCACGTGAAGATCCACCTGAAGATCAGCGGCTGTTTCAGAACCCTGGCGACCACCAGGGCGTACTGCCGCATCCAGTCGTACCTCGCGACCACCCGACTCCACCACATCCCGGCCATGGACGCGATCCGCGCCGCCCTCGCCGGCCACGCCTGGAACCCACTCACCTGACCCCGTAGTTGGTTACACTTCGATGTGGCCAGATAGTACTCGGCCTGAAAGACGGGCTTGCCCGCGGCGACATACTGGTTATAGCCGTAGCTGCCGTTCTGCGCGGTGGTGCACTCCGTGTACTGGTTGCACTGTTCGTTGAGGGCGCCGTCGAAGTACGGCAGCAGACGGGGAATCTGCTCGTTGTCGTTCTTCTGCAGCACACTCAGGTCGAGCGCGTGCGCGTCGTTGGCGAGGGTCGCGTTGTAGTAGAGCTGGTCGGCGGACGTGAGTGGGAAGCCAGTGCTGTTGGTGTATCCGTCCACGTTGTCGAGCTCGACCATGTCGAAGCCCTTCGTGCGGCACATCTCCAGCCGGGCGTCCATGATCTTGAGCAGCACGCTGTTCACCTTCTGCGCGTCACGGATGTCCAGCCATTTCTCGCCGGGCCAGCCGTTGCCGTTGCCGAGTAGGGCTTTCGGGAACGCGGACGCGTCGGGACGCCAGTTCTCGTACGTGCCGGCGTCCAGGTAGCACACCGCCTTGATGCCGGCGGCGTGCAGGCTCGCCACGTCGGCGGCGGTGCTGTCGAACCCGTCGACGTCGTACATCTGAACCGAGCGGTAGGGGGCGCTCGGCACTTTCGACAGGACCCAGTTCCACGAGGTCCGCAGCGCCGGGTGCCAACACGCGGAGCAGGAGACCGGGGCGGGCGGCGCGGGCGCGGCCGACACGCCGGCGGCGATGGAGGCGTCGGGGGCGAGGGCGAACAGGCCGATCGCGACGAGCGCGCCGGCGACCACCAGCCCGGTCAGCCGCTTGGCGGATTTGGCGATGTGCACGGATACCCCCGGGCGAGAGGAACGTATGTGGCGTCTGGAAGCTTCTTAGCAGTCGGCCGGCACCGTTGTCGAGCGCTGATACGTCCGTCGCGCCTCGATTCGCCTTCGCGGCCGCTGGCGAGCGGGGCGCGCAGCTGATTGCAAGGAAACGGTTAAGATCTTTGAATGTAAGGAAACAGTTAAGATCTTCCCGGCCGATCCTTCGGCGTCCGATATATGCCGTGTCCGGATTACGACAGTGCTCTGACCGGAAACGGCGCTTGACGCATTTCGCGACTCCGCCTACGTTCTGAACGCTGCCTTCCGCTCGCCGAATCATGCGCGAAGCCGCGTTTCCGCGTGCTGCGTCAATGCACATCTTCTCATTGAGGAGTTTTCCGATGAACCAGCCTGACAATCCGTCGGCGTACCCACGTCGCAGGTTCCTGCAGCAGGTCGGCGCGGCCGGCCTGGCCGGGGCCGCCGCCTCGGCGCTCGGCGCCCCGGCCGCCTCGGCGCTGACTGCCTCCGGCACGAAGCCGCAGGCCGGCGCGACGCCCATCAAGCACATCATCGTGTGCTGCCAGGAGAACCGCTCCTTCGACTCGTACTACGGCAAGTACGCGAACCTGCCGAGCGGGTACGGCATACCGGCCGGCTGGTCCAACCCGAACGGCAGCGGCGGCATGGTCAAGCCGTTCCACTTCCCGAACCTGACCGGCAATGCCTACGACCCCAACCATTCATGGAGCGCGATCCACAGCGAGTGGGATCAGGGCAAGATGGACGGCTTCTACACGGCCAACGGCAAGAACGCCCTGGGGTATTTCGAGGCCGCGGACCTGCCGTACTACTACTCGCTCCTGCCGAAGTACACGCTCAGCGCGAACTACTTCTGCGGCGTGCTCAGCGAGACCTACCCGAACCGCCTGGTCCTGTATTCGGGCACCAGCGGCGGAAACACGAGCAACAGCATCAACAACGGGACGCTGGACTACCCGTGCATTCTCGACCTGTTGAAGTCGAACAGCATCACGTTCAAGAACTACAACTTCCACTGCCCCTCGAACTACTCGATCCTCGCGCTGTTCAAGAACTGGGCGACCGGGGGCGCGAACAGCGAGCTCAATCAGTCGATCACGCAGTTCATGGACGCCTGCACTAACAACACGCTGCCGCAGGTCTCGTTCATCACCGAGGCGCCGCCGTACGACGAGCACCCGCCAGCGAACATCCACACCGGCGAGACCATGATCGAGTCGATCATCTCCGCGGTGCAGAAGTCGGCCGCGTGGGAGAGCACTGCCATCTTCGTCACCTACGACGAGGGCGGCGGCTTCTTCGACCACATCGCCCCGCCCCAGCTCGACGCCTACGGGCCCGGCATCCGCGTGCCGCTGCTCGTCGTTTCCCCCTACGCCAAGACCAACTACGTGGACACCGCGTTCTCCGATCACAGCTCGGTGCTCAAGTTCATCGAATATGTCTTCGCCCTGCCGACGCTCGCGTCGATCAACCACCAGTTCGACACCAGCACGCCCACCACGAACAACGCGACCGGCGGCAAGGCCTTCCCGCCCCGCGACGGCAACGCGAAACTCAGTGACCTGACCCAGTGCTTCAACTTCGCCGCGTAGCCGGTCGACTCGGCCCCGATCGATAGGGGTTCAGGGCGCGAGGTTCAGCGCACTGTATTCAGTGCCCTGTTACGCCAGTAGCCGAAGGCGGACGCCGGGTCGCCTGCCACGGACCAGGGGTTGCTGGCCGCGAGGTCGCCGATGTACTCGAAGACCGGGACGGCCTGCTCGATCCGGTTGCCGAAGCAGAGGCCGTGCGCGAGAAAGTGCAGGTCCTGGACGTCCTGGGCGAAGACCGGGCCGCGGCGGCGAAACCAGCGGTCCAGGGCGATATCGAGGTCGTACATGGCCCATTCGTCGATCCACACGTCGTTGAGGACCACGCCGCCGAAGTCCTCCCGGCTCGACCGGTAGCGGAACTCCTCGACGCGGGCGACGAGCGGGAGAACGGCGATCGGCGAACCGTGCGGGGCACGCTGCGCGCACTCGCGGGCGAAGCCCTGCGCCGTCTGGCCCGAGCCGTGGTACCTGCTCGAGAAATAGCGCAGCACCTGGTGGCAGGCCTCGCGGTTAAACGGGTCGCGGCGCTGCATCTCGCCCCACCAGCCGTCGATCGCCGGGTGGCCGCCCGGGTAGAGCCGGGCGATCGTCAGCAGCGACACCACCGGGACCGGATCCTCGGGCACGGCTTTCGCGGCGTTGACGCAGGCCTCGACCGTCGCGTCCAGGCGTTCGGCGGCCACGGCCCCGTCGCGCGCGACGACGCGGAAGACCCGGACGACCTCGACCTCGGCGCGCAGCACCAAGGCGTCGGGGTTGTCCGGCTGCGCGACCTGCCAGGCCTCGACGCATTTGCCGCCCGCCGCCGCGTCGGCCAGGACCCGCACCCGGTGCGTGCGCGAATCCCAGTCCGCACCGGTCAGGTCCAGCAGTTCGCGCAGGCCGGCCCAGCGGCCGATGCCCACGTCCTCGATCGCGGTGCGCAGGTCCCGGTCGCGCAGACAGACGTCGAAGACGGGCTTGAACGCCCTGCCCTGGGGCGCCATGGCCTACAGGTCCGTGGCGAGCACGTCGTCCGGGGCCCCGGCCCGGGCGGCCGCGGCGAGGATGCCGTCGTGTTCGGCGGCGTCCTCGGTCAGCAGCGTGGAGAGCGAGGCGTCGAGCCGCTCCAGCTGGTAGTAGGAGCTGCCCTTCCTCCAGAACCAGACGAGCGGGATGACGCCGAGGGCGAGCGCGCCGAGTCCGATGACCCTCGTCTCCGTGCTGAGCGCCGGCAGGCTCTTGACGAACACCCAGGCCATGAACAGCGCGCCGAGCGCCGGCCAGAGCCCGATGAACACCAGGTTGCCCGCCGACTTGAACAGCACCTTGCGATACGCGACGATCACGGCGACGGCGGCGAGGCTGTAGTAGACGCAGATCTGCAGGCCGATCGCGCTGAACGCGTCGCCCATGATCGTGCCCAGCGAGCCGATCTCGTTGGAGGCGACGAACAGCGCCAGGCTGATGACGCCGACCACGCCGAGGGCGATCAGCGGGGTCTGCCGGCCCGGGTGGACCCGGCCGAGCGCGCGCGGCAGGGTGTGGTCCCGGCCCATCGCGAACAGCGAGCGGCTGACCTGGATCAGCGTGGTCTCCAGGGTGGCGACGGTGGAGAGCATCACCGCGACGACCATGATCTTGCCGCCGGGTCCCGACCAGACAGCGTTGCCCAGCGCGGTCAGCACGTCGGCCGCGTTGTCGTTGATCTGGCCCGGGGTCAGGTTCATATTGATCACAATGGTGTAGAGCTCGAACAGGCCCAGCGAGAGCAGCACGCCGACCAGGCCGCTGGGGCCGGTGGTGCGCCAGGCGCGCTTGGTCTCCTCGCTCAGGTTGCAGGTGACGTCCCAGCCCCAGTAGTAGAAGGCCGCGATGAGCGCGCCGGCCGCGAAACCGCCGGCGCCGTGGAAGGCGCCGGGGGCGAGCCAGTGCCAGCTGAAGTGCGCCACGTGCCCGCTGCGGACGAGGGCGACGAGGCCGAACACGATCAGGATGCCGACTTCGACCCCTGTCATGATCCACTGGGCGTGCGCGGTGATCCGGACGCCGACGCCGACCAGCGCCAGCATCACCAGGAACCAGACGGCCCCGACGACGAGCGTCGCAGTGGTGTTGTTCGCGGCGGACGCGGAGAAGAGCGAGAGCGTCGCGGTTCCGGCAGGCAGCGAGCCGATCACCATGAAGATCAGTGCGGAGACGACGAGCGCCCAGCCGGAGATGAAGCCGAGCGCCGGGTGCAGCGCGCGGGCGACCCACGAGTAGCTCGCGCCCGCGTTCACATCGATGCGGGTCAGATAGCTGAAGGCGAAGGCGATGCCGAGCATCGGTATGCCGCAGTAGAGCAGCGCGGCCGGACCGGCTATGCCGACCGCGCCGACGAGCGTGGCGGTGGTGCCGGCGATGGAGTAGGCGGGAGCGGTGCCCGCCACGGCCATCACCGTGGAGTCGAAACGGCCGAGCGATTCCCCGCGCAGCCGATTTCGCGCCAGGTCGGGGGCGGCGCGCCGCGTTCCGTTGGTCATGTGCTCCTCGCTCGACGAATCCGGGTGGTGCATCCGCTGTGGTGCATCCGCGTTTCGGTGCGGCTGGTGGTACGTCGTGCATGGTGCGAAGTGCGCGGTGCGAAGGGGGAGGGCGGCCGCGCGGCGCGCCCGAAGCGGTTCGGACCAGCGCGAAACCGGCGGCCCGCCTGTTTGAGGTTTCACACGGTACACGGCGGTGGCCCTTCGGCAAAGCCGATCTCAAGGCCTGGTAATCCGAGATGCGAGATTGTAATTTCAGCGGTAGACATCGTCGACATGCGAGCGTCACTCAGCCGAAATCCTTCGGTGCTAGGCGGCTTCATGAGTCGTATGTCAGCCGGTATATTCCGCTTCTTGGCCTTTCCCGTCAGTCGGCTCCCCGCGCAGGGAGCCGACGCGGCGCCGGCCAACGCTATACCGGGCTCGGCGCCCATCCGTCGGCGTGGGCCGCATGGCAAAGCGCTGCACAAGAAACGGCTGTAACAGGCCTCTGCCATTGCCGATGAACTGACTCCGCAGTAAGAAACCTCAGAGGAGTCTGGGCGACGAAAGGGTCGGCGAGGATGGCTAAGGCGCTGCGGACGACGAGGGGCCGGCCGGGGTGGCGGCGGGGCCGACGGGAGCCGCGCGGTCGGTGGGGGCGGGCCGGCGCGGCGATGCTGCTGGTCACCGTGGGCATGACGGGGGCGTCGCTGAGCGCGGCGTCGACGGCCGGGGCGGCTTCCAGCGGGGCGCTGTGGTTCGACGACGCGGCGGACTCGGTGCTCACCGTGCAGAACGGGGAGTACGTGGACGGGTACGGGCGCGAGGTGACGTTGCGCGGGTTCAACGTGTCCGGGGAGTCGAAGCTGGCGGAGAACGAGGGGCTGCCGTTCGCGAGCGTGGCCGACGCGCAGAAGTCGGCGGCCGCGATGCGGAACCTGACCGGCGCGGACACCGTCAGGTTTCTGATCACCTGGGCCGATATCGAACCGGAGCCGGGGCAGATCGACTACACCTACCTGCACAACGTCATCGCGCAGATGCAGGCGTTTCTCGACGACGGCATCTACGTCTACGTGGACTTCCACCAGGACCTTGACTCGCGGCACATCTTCAACGAGAACAGCTGGTACACCGGCGACGGCGCGCCCTCGTGGGTGATCGCGGACGGCGGCTACCCGGCCGAGTCCTGCGGCATCTGTGTCAACTGGGGGCAGAACATCACGCAGAACGCGGCCGTCGAGGACGCTATGTACGACTTCTGGCACAACCGGACGCTGACGACCTCGGCCGGGCAGATCTCGGTTCAGTCCGAGTACCTCGCGACCGCCGAGACGTCGCTCGCCTATATCAAGGCTCAACTGAGCACCGCAGAGTTCGATCACATCCTCGGCGTGGACCCGTACAACGAGCCGTACGCCGGGAAGTACGACTCCGGGCAGACGAGCGCGACGTGGGAGAGCGGCGTGCTCTGGCCCTTCTACCAGAAGTTCCGCACCGAGATGGACGACGCGGGCTGGCAAGCCAAGCCGGCGTTCATCGAGCCCAACCTGTTCTGGAACTCAGACATCTCCTTCGAGCAGCAGACCGGCGGCCTGGCGAACATCGGCGCGATCGGCGACCGCTACGTCTTCAGCTCGCACTTCTACGACGACGCCGCGATCTCCGGCATCCTCATGCTCGGCAACGCGTCGGACGGACAGTACGACTCCGAGTTCAACACCATCCGCGGCAACGCCACCGAGCTCGGCACGACCGCGATGGTCAGCGAGTTCGGCAGCGCGGTGACCGGCTCTGACTCCAGCAAGAGCCCCAGTATCCTCAAGGCGATGTACCAGACCCTTGATTCGAGCGTCTCAGGGGCCGACTGGTGGTCGGACACGGCCGCCTCCGGGCCGGTGCTCTCGGGCACCGAGTGGCAGTGGGACATCTACAACGGCCAGCACCACGAGCTGATGAACGGCAACCCGGACGACGTCGAGACCAGCGGCGACGCGTTCAATGGCGAGGACTTCTCCGTCGTGGACATGAACAGTTCGGGGGACGTGGAACTGCGCTTCGACTCCCAACTGCTCGACCAGCTCTACCCCGAAGCCGTCGCGGGCACGACGCTCGCCTTCACCTACGAGGACCGCTCGACCGACGGGTCCACCGTGATGACGTGGAACCCCGTCCCGAGTTCGCTGCCGGTCGTCTCAGCGCTCGTCGGCAGCGGCCAGTACAGCGTGCTGGTCTGGAAGTCCGACGGCGGCGCCGCACCCACGCAGCTCAACCTCCCGCTGTCCTTCACCTCGGCGAACACGACCGTCGTCTCCGACCTCGGCGCCGTCACCGATCCTCCGGCGTACACCGCGTCGGGCGACGTCGCGAACTCCCCCATCGCCGTCGCCGCGCTGCCCGACGGCGGCGGGGCGCAGCGCCTGCTGATCTCCGACTCCGGCCCCGCGGGTACACTGCATTACGCGCTGATCACCAACGGCTCGACGAGCACGACCGCAGCGCAACTGGCGTCGGCGCAGCAGGAGTTGGCAAGTTGGGTGGCAAGTCAGAAGTTCTGACCGCTAGTACCGAGGCGGCGGATCACGTACTGGACCGTGTTGTGGCCGCGTCGCTCGAGGGGCACCACGCGCGGTTCGCGCGACAGCATGGTCGCGCGGTCCGCTACGAGAGCGAGTACACGCCGTTCTTCGCCCTCGATGACGCCGACGATCCGGCGGCGTGGGACGACCTCGCGCAGCTCGCCGATGAGGGCGAGATCATTGTGCTGCCCGGCGTATCCACGTGGCCTGACGATTGGAACCTCGTCGTCAAGCTGGACGGCGTGCAGATGGTCGGTACCGAGGTGTCGCCGAAGCCTGATCCGGAGGCCGTCGTGCTCGGGCCCGATGACGTGCCCGAGATCCTCGACCTGATCGCCCGCACCGAGCCCGGCCCTTTCCTGCGCCGCACCGTCGAGCTCGGCACGTACCTCGGCATCCGCCGCGACGGCGCGCTCGTGGCGATGGCCGGTGAACGCATGCGTCCGCCTGGCTGGACGGAGATCAGCGCGGTGTGCACGGACAGCCGATATCGCGGCCAGGGCCTCGCGGGTCGACTGGTGCGGGCCGTGGCCGCGGGCATCGTGGAGCGCGGCGAGATCCCGTGCCTGCACGCCGCGGCCGACAACGTCAACGCCGTTCGTCTTTACCGCTCGCTCGGATTCACGCGGCGGCGGCCAATGCCCTTCACAGTGCTCCAGCGCTGACCGGCTTACCCGAATCGACCTACGCGAAGACGATCGTGTGATTGCCGCTGCGGATCACCCGGTCCTCGGCGTGCCAGAGTACTGCCCTGGACAGGACCGCGCGCTCGACGTCGGCGCCACGCCGCATCAGGTCGGCGGCCGTGTCCGCGTGCGTCACCCGCACGACGTCCTGTTCGATGATCGGCCCCTCGTCCAGGTCCTCGGTGACGTAGTGGGCCGTTGCGCCGATCAGCTTCACGCCGCGCTCCTTGGCCTTCGTGTACGGCCCGGCGCCGATGAAGGCCGGCAGGAACGAGTGGTGAATGTTGATGATCGGCACCCCGACGCGCTCGATGAAGCCGCCGGAGAGGATCTGCATGTAGCGCGCGAGCACGACGAAGTCGACGTTGCCCTTCAGCAGCCGCAGATGCTCGGCTTCGGCCGCCGACTTGTCAGGGCCCATAGACGGGACGTGGAAGAAGGGGATGCCGAAGCCGCGCACCTCCTCGGCCATGTCGGCGTGGTTGGAGACGACCATCGGGATGCTGACCGGCAGTTCGCCGCGCCGATGACGCCAGAGCAGGTCGAGTAGGCAGTGGTCTGATCTGGACGCGAAGACCGCCATCCGCTTGGGCACCGACAGGTCGCGCAGCGTGTAGCCGAGCCCGTACGGCCGCTTGACCCGCTTGTCGAGGTCGCGCGCGATGTCCGGCAGCACGGCCTTGAGATTGTCCAGGCTGAAGACCGTGCGCTGGAAGAACGCGCCGCCGTGCGGGTCGTCAGAGTACTGATCGAGCGAGACGATGTTGGCGTTGTGCGCGCCCAGCACGGCGGCCACGGCGGCCACGATGCCGGTACGGTCCTCGCCCTGGACTATCAGCGAGGCGAGGGTGCGCGCGGCCGTCCTCGCGGTACGCGCGGGGGTCTCGAGAGTGAGCGTGGTCACCGTCATCAGCCTTCTTCCTTGAATCGGGCGGCCCATTCCGCGGTCGTCTTGAGCCCGCCGAAGGTGTAGAAGTGCGCCTTGAGCTCACCGTGCACGGCCGGGTCGTAGCCCGCGGCGAGCGCGCGCAGGAACTTGTCGGGACCGGCCGTACCCATCAGGTTGGCGAGTGAGAGCCCGTACTTCTTCGCGATCGAGGTACTGGTGCCGACGCCGAACCGGGCGGCGAATGTCAGCAGCCTGCGTACGCCCGCGGGCCCGGGTACGCCGACCCGCACCGGCAGGTCGATGCCGCATTCGCGCACCCGCCGCACCCAGGCCAGGACCGCGTCGCTGTCGAAGCCGAACTGCGTGATGATGCTGCCGGACAGGCCCTGCGCCTCGAGTTCGTTGTACTTGTCGGCGAGCGAGCCCCACAGCTCGTGCTCCGGAATCGCCGGATGCCCTTCCGGGTAGCCGCTGATCCCGACGTGCCGCACGCCGTGCGCCTGGAGCAGCCCGTCGCGGATGATCGAGAGCGCGTCCGGGTACGGTCCGTGCGGCGAGGCGGGGTCGCCGCCGATGACGAACACGTCATCGCAGGTCCCGTCCGCGCGCAGGCCGTCGAGGAACTGCTCCAGCGCTTGCCGCGAGGGAAGGCGGCGGGCCGATATGTGCGGGACGGGGACGAAGCCGAGCCGCTTGACCGCGCGCGCCGCGTCCAGGCGCATCCGCAGGTCCTCGTTGCCGAGGAACGTGACGTTGATCCGGGTGCCGACGGGGATCACCGGGCGCGCGCCATCGAGCCCTGCGATGTCCTTGCCGGTCATCTCCAGAGAGAAGCCGTCGAGCACGGTGGTGCCCGTCGCGGCGGCCGAGGCCGTGGATCCGGGGTTCATGGTGCTCCTTTCAGCACAGCCGACATTCAGGCGTTGTGACGGTATAGGGTACGGGCGTGCTGGTTGAACGGGGCCGGCTGGACCGTGGCTCGGATCTGTGGGAAGCCAAGATCGGCGTCCGCCGGGGTGTCGGCGCCAGGATGCTCGCCCCAGACCACCTCGACCTCGGTGCCAGGCTCGGCGAATTCCCGGTCGATCAGGGTGAGGGCGAGCAGCGTGCCAACCGGGTCGATCGTCGCGGTCTGCATGGTCACGCCGACCAGTTCGGAGCCGCGCTCGACGCGGTGGCGCGCGTAGGTGAGGTGGAATTCGAGGCCCTTGCCGAACACGCGGTCCACGTCCTCGGTGTCGAACATGAGGGTGACCTTCTTGCGCCGGGCCTCGTCCTTGGCCCGCTCGAGCGCGTCACGGCCGATGAAGTCGTGGTTGAAGGCGACCATCTTGCCGTAGCCCAGTTCGTACGGGGAGCAGTAGTAGTCCTCGATGTCCGGCGAGTAGAAGCTGCCGTTGAGCGGGCGCTGTCCCTCGATGCCGAACAGCGGGACGTAGCGCCGGTAGTCGGCGAGATCGGGGGCGGTGTAGATGCCCGGGACCGGCGAGGGGATCCAGCCGCTCTCCACGCTCGGGGTGGTGTAGGCCAGCGCGCCGACGCGGACGAGGCCGAGCGGTTCACCAGCCGTCAGCAGCGCCTCCCGTACGGCGGCGGCGTGCTCCCAGGGGCCGATGAGCTCCCATCCGGCCTGCCCGGCCATGCCGTGACGCAGGGCCTTGATGCGCCGTCCGGCGAAGTCGATCGGGGCCGAGTGGAAGAACTTGACCGGCGGCATCGGGCCGCCGAAGACGCTCTCGACCAGTTCGGCCGCGAGTGGTCCCTGCACCTGAAAGCGGAAGAGCTCCGGGTCGCCGCCCTTGCGGAAGGCGGAGGACGGGTCGGTGCGGAAGGCGACGTCGTATCCGCCCTTCTCGCCGTGGTACTGCACCCAGTGTTGAGCCGCCGGGATGCCGCTGAGGGTGTAGGAGTTCTCACCTTCACGGGCGAGGATGCCGTCGGTGACGATATTCCCCTCGGCGGTGACCGGCAGGAACTGCTTGGCCTGGCCGACGGCGAAGGTCGCGAAGCTGTTCGCGCCGACGTCGCTGAGCAGCCGTCCGGCGTCCGGGCCCTCGATGAAGAGGTCGAACATGTGGTGTGAGAGGTCGAGCAGCGCGACGCTCTCGTGCCAGGCGGCCTGCTCCTGACGCCAGCCCGCGTATTCGCGCTCGACGACCTCGGGGGTCCACGGCGCGGCATGGGGCTTCCACAGCAGGTTGACCGGCGAGCCGGCCTTGTCGATGCCGTCCTGGAGGCTGGGCGCGGTCATGGGTTCCCTCTTCCTTGAGGCGGATGCTCTGGGGCGTACTAGATCGATCTAGTGATCGTGCGTCGGGCAGCACGATACGCGCGATAGCTAGATCGATCTAGTGGCCGATGACGTCAACCTTAGCTTTCCGGCAGCGGCGGCTCGGACGCCTTGCGGGCCGGAGCCCGGTCAGGCCGACTCGCGCACGATGATGCGTGCGGGGATCGGCGTCAGCCCCGCCTCGTCGAGGCCGAGCGCGGTGCGGGCGGCGAGCCGGCCGTGCGCCTCGGCGTCGATGTGCACGGTGGTGAGCGCCGGGGTGACTAGCGCGCCGTACTCGGTGTCGTCGAATCCGATGACCGCCACGTCGCGCGGCACCGAGAGCCCGAGGTCCCGCAGGGCGGTCACCGCGCGCAGGGCGATGTCGTCGGAGAACGCCGCGATCGCGGTCACCTCGGGGTGGTCGCGCCGCAGCTGATCGACGGCCGCGGCCCCGGCCTCGCGTGGCCGCGGGATGTCGAAGCAGACCAGCGGCTCGATGCCGTGCGCCTGCGCGCGGGCCGTGGCGAGCCGCTCGCGGGCCTCGGTGACCGGGGTGCGCGTGCCGGGCAGGGCGAGGGCGATCCGCCGGTGACCCCGCTGCTCGACGAGGTAGCCGATCTGCAGCGCGACGTGCGCGGCCAGGCCGTCCTTCCAGCCGCCGCCGCGGTCCTCGAGGTCGTGGCGGCCGCCGGTCCGATAGGGCTCGGCGAAGCGCAGCACGGCGCGGGGTGCGATCGCGTGCAGAACCTGCTGGGTGGACTGCCGGGTGCGCGGCCCGTGCTGGACCAGCAGCGCGTGCCCGTGCGCGGCGAGTTCGTCGTCGAGGCCGCGCATGAAGCTGCGCGAGTAGTTGCCCTCGAGGTCCCAGTCGATTTCGAGCACGACGACGCGGGACGAGCCCTCGCGCAGCGCCCGGGCCACGCCGTGCGGCACGTAGCCGAGCTCGCGCGCGGCCTGCCTGACCCGCTCCTGGGTGGCCGGCGAGATGGTCTGGTTCGGGTCGTTGGTCAGCACGAACCCCGCCGTGGACCGGGAGACGCCGCTGGCCGCGGCCACGTCGTTGAGCGTCACTCTCCCGGACGCGCCCATCGCTGCTGCTCCTTCATGCCGGATCCAGGGCTCGATTCTAGGGCTCCCGGGGAGTCCCTGGTCGGAGGAGCGGGGCCCGTGTCCACGGAACGGAACCATCTTGACCGCCGGTTGATCATGCTGGCAGGGTGGCGGGCATGTCGCGCCCCGGCACCCTCATCCTGGTCGGTCGATTCCACATCGACCTCAAGAGGGTTTCCAGCGCCATCTGTTCGCGCTAGCCGGCCTCTCCGCAGCGCGTTATCCACCCTTTTATTCTCCTCCCGGCCCCACCATGCCAACCTGAGGAAGAACCCTGATGCCCACGCGTATCCGCACACTCTCCGCCCTCCTCGCCTCCGTCCCGCTCACGGTCCTCGGCGCCGCCTCCGCCCACGCCGCGACCACGCCGACCACTCCCCCGCCGATCACCGTCCTCACCTCGCAGAATTCCGCGAAGGGCGAGGACTACTTCATCACCCCGACCGGCGACACCGCTACGTACGCCAATGGTCCGGAGATCGTCAGCCCGCAGGGGAAGGTGGTCTGGTTCCACGCCGTGCCGCAGGGCGAGGCGGCTGGGGATTTCGAGGTCCAGCGCTATGACGGCCAGCCCGTGCTGACCTGGTGGCAGGGCACAGGCTTCGGCGGCCTGTCCTCCGGCACCGACTACATCTACAACACGCACTACCAGCAGATCGCCGCCGTGCACGCGGGCGACGGCCTGACCACCGACGGCCACGAGTTCCTGATCACGCCATGGAACACAGCCCTCGTACTCTCCTTCACCACGGCGACGGCCGATCTGACCTCGATCGGCGGCCCGGCCGACCAGACCGTGGTCGACGGCGTCGTCCAGGAGGTCGACATCAAGAGCGGGAAGGTGCTGTGGCAGTGGGACAGCGCCGACCACGTGCCGTACGCGCAGAGCGAGCAGCCGCTGCCGGCCTCGGCCTCGACGCCGTGGGACTGGTTCCACATCAACGCAGTGCACTTCGACACGAATGGCAATCTGCTGATTGACGCGCGCAACACGTGGACGACGTACGAGGTCGACCCGCACAGCGGCGACATCCGCTGGCAGCTCGGCGGGAAGGCGTCCAGCTTCACCCTGAAGGCCGCGCCCGGCCAGTCGCTCGACGACGCGGGTGAGATCTTCGCCTGGCAGCACGACCCCGAGGCGCTGGGCAACGGCGTGTACACGGTCTTCGACGACGAGTCGGCGGGGACGCCGGAATACAGCGTAAGCCGCGTCGTCACGGTGCAGCTGGATCAGCGCTCGCGCACGGCGACGCTCGTGTCGTCCGTGAACCAGCCGGAGGGCCTGGTCGCCGCCTCGCAAGGCAACGGGCAGACGCTGCCGGGCAGCGGGGATCTCGTGGTCGGCTGGGGCGCGCTGCCGTACTTCTCAGAGTTCAGTCACACCAGTCATCAGCTGCTGTTCAACGCCGAGTTCCCGAGCGGCGTGAACACGTACCGGGCCTTCGCGTTCCCCTGGCCCGCCGCGTAGGCCCAGGCACAGCTCGGCCGTCACTCTCATGGTCTCGTCGATTCGCACGCCCCCTCGTTCATGATCAACACTGGCGACGAGGCATTCAGAGCGGGCGGAAGACAAGGACGATGACGTGAATCGAACGCGGCTTTTCCAGGTTCTGCCGACCGGGCCGACCCTCGCGCGCGGCCGGGTCGCGGTGCTCGACCGCTTCGCGCACGCCGAGCGCGGCGCGGTCCGCTGCCCGGCGGCGGGCGCGCTGGCCGAGGATCTGGGCGAACGGCTGGGCCGCGGGGCCGCGGTGACGCGTGGCGAGGTCGTGCCCGGAACGGACGAGGGCTCGGTGACGGTCTGCGTGACCTACCTCGACCGGGACGGGCACGCCATCGGGCTCGCGGCGGCGGTTCGAACGCACGACTACGAGGCGATCGACGTCGTGCAGCAGACGATGCGCTCGTGGGCCGCGGTGATGCGCACGCGGCGGGTGCTGGTCGCGGACGCGCCGGAGTGCGCTTCCGGAGTCTGTCCGCATCGTGGGATGGCGTACGCGTCGGTGCTCGACTTCACGCATCGCGGCGACACGGTCGTGCTCATCGCTGATCACCGCGGGAACGAGTCGGCCGCCGCGGAACTGGCCTCGGCGGCGCGTAACGCGGGCGGCACTGCGGTCATCGTCGGGGACCCGGCCGAGGCGGCGTCGCTGAAGGTCGATCCGGACGCGCTGTCGTTCGTCTTCGTGCCCGGCATCCGGATCGAGGCCGCGATGCCGATCCTCTACGCCCTGCGCGAGCAGTTCCCGCGGCTCCGGGGTCAGCACCCTGATGAGTACTGCTATGCCGCGTCCGATCTGCGCGAGTCCACCCGCTCGGCGGCGGAGGCGAGCGAGCGGCTGCTGGTCGTCGCGCCGTCGGCAGCCGAGGCCGCCGACGTGGCCGACGTGGCCGACGTGCACGGCGTGCCCTGGCATCACGTGAGCGACCCGACGGACCTGCGGCCCGCGCAACTCGCCGCGAGCACCCTCGGCCTGATCTCGGCCGGCCAGGCTGATTCCGATTTCGGCGACGGTGCCGTGGACAGCGTCCTCGACCTGCTCGCCGGGCTCGGCCCGCTGTCGGTACGCCGACGCGGGGTACACACCGAGCCTTATCCGCGACGTGACGCGGTCACGGACATCGCATCGGTCTCCGCGCTGCGCTGAGAAATTCCGGAAGCCACCAAACTTGCACTCTTCGTTAACTTGAACTCTTCGCCTTAATCGGCATAGGGTGGCGGCATGACCGCATCCCACACTCCGAACACCGCCGAGGAGCTCCGCGGTGTCGGCCTGCGGGTGACGGCCGCCCGGGTCGCACTGCTCGAGACCGTGCGCGACGGTGAACACCTCGATGTCGAAGCCGTCGCCGCCGGTGTGCGCGGCCGCGTCGGCCACATCTCCCTGCAGGCCGTGTACGAGGGACTGCACGCGTTGACCGGGGTCGGTCTGATACGCCGGATCGAACCGGCCGGCAGCCCCGCCCGGTTCGAGGGGCGCATCGGGGACAACCACCACCACGTCGTGTGCCGCTCCTGCGGTGTCGTCGCCGACGTCGACTGCGCGGTCGGCGAGGCACCCTGCCTGACCGCGTCCGACGACCACGGCTTCGCCATCGACGAGGCCGAGGTCGTCTACTGGGGCCTGTGCCCCGACTGCATGGCCCTCCAGACCTCCTGAGCACCAAGAACAACGCAGCCAGTATTCGGAAGGAATCTCCATGTCCGAGAAGCACGAAGCACTCGACGTAGACGAGCAGCCGGAAGGCGCGCGCTGCCCGGTAGCGCACGGGCGCGCCCTTGAGCCGGTCCGCGGCGGCGGCAACCGCCAGTGGTGGCCGGAGCAGCTCAACCTGAAGATCCTGGCCAAGAACCCGGCCGTGGCCAACCCGCTGGGCGAGGAGTTCGACTACGCCGCGGCCTTCGGGAGCCTGGACCTCGCCGCGCTCAAGCAGGACATCGCGACGGTGCTGACCGACTCCAAGGACTGGTGGCCGGCCGACTTCGGGAACTACGGCCCGTTCATGATCCGGATGGCCTGGCACAGCGCCGGCACCTACCGGATCAGCGACGGCCGCGGCGGCGCCGGGGCCGGGCAGCAGCGCTTCGCGCCGCTCAACAGCTGGCCGGACAACGTCAACCTGGACAAGGCCCGCCGGCTGCTGTGGCCGGTGAAGAAGAAGTACGGCCAGTCGATCTCCTGGGCCGACCTGATGATCCTGGCCGGCAACGTCGCCCTGGAGACCATGGGCTTCAAGACCTTCGGCTTCGCCGGCGGCCGCGAGGACGTCTGGGAGCCGGAGGAGGACGTCTACTGGGGTCCGGAGCACCTCTGGCTCGACGACCAGCGCTACACCGGCGACCGGAACCTCGAGGAGCCGCTCGGCGCGGTCCAGATGGGCCTGATCTACGTCAACCCGGAGGGCCCCAACGGCAACCCGGACCCGCTGGCCGCGGCCCGCGACATCCGCGAGACCTTCCGCCGGATGGCGATGAACGACGAGGAGACCGTCGCGCTGATCGCCGGCGGCCACACCTTCGGCAAGACGCACGGCGCCGGCGACGCCGGCCTGGTCGGCGTGGAGCCCGAGGGCGCCCCGATCGAGCAGCAGGGCCTGGGCTGGAAGTCCGCCTTCGGCACCGGCAAGGGCGGCGACGCCATCGGCTCCGGCCTCGAGGTCACCTGGACCACCACGCCGACCGCGTGGAGCAACAACTTCTTCGACAACCTGTTCGGCTACGAGTACGAGCTGACGCTGAGCCCCGCGGGCGCCCAGCAGTGGAAGCCGAAGGACGGCGCCGGGGCCGGCACCGTGCCGGACGCGCACGACCCGTCGAAGAGCCACGCGCCGAACATGCTCACCACGGACCTCGCGCTGCGCTTCGACCCGGCCTACGAGGTCATCTCGCGCCGCTTCCACCAGAACCCGGCGGAGCTCGCGGACGCCTTCGCCCGCGCCTGGTATAAGCTGACGCACCGTGACATGGGCCCGATCGTGCGCTACCTCGGCGCCGAGGTGCCGAGCGAGGTGCTGCTGTGGCAGGACCCGCTGCCCGCCGCGGCCGGCGCCCCGCTCGAGGCCGCCGACGTGGCCGCGCTCAAGGCGAAGGTGCTCGAGACCGGCCTGACCGTCTCCCAGCTGGTCTCCACCGCGTGGGCCTCGGCCTCGTCCTTCCGCGGCAGCGACAAGCGCGGCGGTGCCAACGGCGCGCGCATCCGCCTCGAGCCGCAGAGCGGCTGGGAGGTCAACAACCCGGCCGAGCTCGCCACCGTGCTGCGCACCCTCGAGGGCGTCAAGGACACCTTCAACGCCTCCGGCAAGCACGTCTCGCTGGCCGACCTGATCGTCATCGCGGGCAACGCGGGTGTCGAGAAGGCCGCCAAGGACGCGGGCGTCGAGGTCGAGGTGCCGTTCAGCGCGGGCCGGGTCGACGCCTCGCAGGCCCAGACCGACGTCGAGTCCTTCGCCGCGCTCGAGCCGCAGGCCGACGGCTTCCGGAACTACTCCGGCAAGGGCAACCGCCTGCCGGCCGAGTTCCTGCTGATCGACAAGGCGAACCTGCTGACCCTCAGCGCCCCCGAGCTGACCGTCCTCGTCGGCGGCCTGCGCGTGCTTGGCACGAACTACGACGGCTCGAAGCACGGAGTGCTCACCGAGACCCCGGGCGTGCTGACGAACGACTTCTTCGCCAACCTGCTCGACCTCGACACGACCTGGAAGCCGGTCGCCGAGGATTCGACCCTGTTCGAGGCCACCGACGGCTCGGGTGCGGTCAAGTGGACGGGCACCCGCGCCGACCTGGTCTTCGGCTCGAACTCGGAGCTGCGCGCCGTCGCCGAGGTCTACGCGAGCGACGACGCCAAGGCGAAGTTCGTCAAGGACTTCGTCGCGGCCTGGGCCAAGGTCGCCGGCCTGGACCGCTTCGACCTGGTCTGAGTCGATAGAAGGTAGCCGGTAGCGAGCCGGCGCAGCGTCCGGGCCGACCCCTCCTCCTCGGGGTCGGCCCGGATATTTTTCACTTACCCCTTGCGCAGCAGATGAAGATGACATACCAATAGATCACATGCGCGACCAAATGCTCCAAGCACTTTTGTACATTGAGCTATCGGCCATGTCCGTCGGTATGCTGTGCCTAGCCTTCGACATTGGGAGGTTGCGTCGGCCAGGTCGGCTGCTGAAGCGGGCTGTCCGCTCAACCAAGCGATCGAGAAGGCTCGCAGAGATGCGAGTCGCATATCTACGGTCAATCGACCGCGCATGGGATGCCGAGAATATCCATGCCCTTGAGGGGCATTCATCGGCGGCCAACGGATTCAACTTGTCAATCTTGTTCACATGGATGCCGTTCACTGTGCTGGCGATGTTGATGACCCAGACACTCGTGTATCCCGGCATCGGGGTAAGCCACGGGGAAGAGGCGTACTCCCAACTGGTCATGCTCGCTATCGGGATCTGTACTGCAGTCGCAATCCTCGACTACACAGTGAGCCGATGGCACGTTGGCCGAGCCAAGGCTGTTGCCTCCGGGCTTCACGTGCTCGACCTGCTGCGCGCGCGTCAGCACTCAGTCGCGCCCCGACAGCACGATGCCCGCGGCCACCGTGGGACAGCTTCGCCGAGCGGTTCGAAGTTACCGCGGAGACCTCGTGTACTACGTCTCACCTCTGGGCGCTTATCTGTTCGGCGGTTACTCACGAGCAGCCTGGAAACAAGCGCGTTACGCGAATCGACTGCTCAAATCCACTGCCGATGAGCTTCTGGCCGACCGTGCCGCCGGCACGGACCGCATTGCCAGGATCATATGCCATCAACTCTTCCAGATCACCGACGATCAACCGAAGAACCTGATTCCCGAAGAGCTGCGCCCCGACGTCGATGAACCCTTCGAAGACGACGACGCCGGCCGCCCGCCGTTGAGCCTGATAGCCGCAGGCGCCGTGCTTGTCGTGCTCACTGCCGCCCTCGCCGCCATACTCAGCTCATTCGGTGCCAGCTCGGCGACATCAATCGTCGGAATTTTGGCCATCTCGACGTTCGGCCTCTGGCTTAGGCGCCATTTCGAGATCCGATGGGTCGATGCGCTTCTGAACTATAGGCAGGCATCCGCGGCGGACACCCAGGCGGCGGATGGGGAGGCCGAAGACTGATCCAAGTCTGCTGGACACGGATCGGTGCGACGCCGCAGGACCGAGCACTACGAGGTACGTGACGACCACCGCACATGTTCTCAAATTGGGCGAATCTACGCAGAGACCTGCGCAGCAACTGCTATTCCCCGGGCGACCATGGCCCTACCGAAGTTACAGATCTTGGCGACACGCGGACTCGTCGCCCCCGAGCCGTCCCGCTCTATGAACTGAAAAACGTAAGACGTCCGATGCATGGGACAATGCGGGCGTCATGGATGCAATAGACAGTGCCGCTGCCCCTGTCCCCTCTTCGCCATCCACACTCGAGTCCGCCGCCGCGCCCTCATCCGCGGCTGTATCAACACCCTCATCCGCGCGTTCGGATCGCACCTCCGTCCGTGCCTGGATCACCTGGTCCGCGGCGGTCGCCGTGTACTTCGTGGCCGTGTTCAACCGGAGCAGTCTCGGCGTCGCCGGGCCGGATGCCGAGCATCGGTTCGGGATCAACGCCGCGTCGCTCTCGGCCTTCTCCATGCTGCAGATGCTCGTCTACGCCGGGATGCAGGTGCCGGTCGGGCTGCTGATCGACCGCTTCGGGCCGCGTCGGCTGCTGGTGACCGGCCTGGGGATCATGTGCGTCGCGCAGGCCGGGTTCGCCGCCGTCGGGTCGTTCGGACCGGCGCTGTTCGCGCGCGGGCTGCTCGGCTTCGGCGACGCGATGGTATTCATCAGTGTCCTGCGAATAGTCGCGGCCTGGTTCCCGAGTCGGCGGGTGCCGCTGCTGACGCAGTTGTCCTCGCTCGTCGGGGCGGCCGGCGGCATCGCGAGCGCGTGGCCGCTGGCGTGGGCGCTGCGGGCGCTCGGCTGGGGTGGGACCTTTCTGACGATCGCCGTCGTCGGGGCGTGCGTGCTGATGCTGCCGATCGCCATCGTGCGGGATACGCCGGACAGCCGCGGTCGCGACCGCGGTCGGATGGCGGGGCTGCGGCGCACGCGGCGTGGCGCGGGAGGTGGCGCACCGCCGGCTCCGCGAGGCGCGACCGTCGGTTCCGAAACGGTCCTCGAGCAGATGCGCGGCGCCTGGTCGCGCCCGCAGACGCGGCTGGGGCTGTGGATCCACTTCACCACCGGCTTCCCGGCGTTCGTGTTCAGCCTGCTGTGGGGCTATCCGTTCCTGGTGCAGGGCGAGGGGCTCAGCACGGGCGCGGCCAGCGGCCTTCTCACGCTGCTGATATGCGCGGGCATGGCCTATTCCTTCGCCCTCGGCGTGCTGCTCACGCACCGGCCCGAGCACCGGGTGCCGCTCGCCCTCGGCGTGGTCGGCCTGACCTCGGCCGCGCTGACCGCCGTGCTCGCCTGGCCGGGCCGCGCCCCGATGTGGCTGATCATCGTGCTGATCCTCGCCTACGCGACCAACGGCGCCGGCTCGATGATCGGCTTCGACGTGGCCCGGCGCGCCAACCCGCCGCGGCGGCTCGGCACCGCTTCCGGCATGGTGAACATCGGCGCCTTCTTCGCCTCGGCGATCACCCTGCTCGCGACCGGCTTCCTGGTGGACGCCACCGGCGCCGAGCACGCCGCGTCGCCCGCCGCCGCGCTGACCGGCTTCAAGATCGCCTTCTGCTTCCCCTTCGTGCTGCTCGCCCTCGGCACGTTCCAGATCCTCCGCCTGACCCGCCACGTCGCCGCCGACGAGGCCCGGCCGCCTGCGCGCCCCGTCTCAGGGCCGCGAGAAGTCGGCGAGCGAGAGCAGCAGATGCGCGGACTCCGGGCAGATGTGCACGGAGTGGGCGCCGGCCGGGTTGAGCCGCCCGCCGCGTGAGAAGCCCTTGGTCGCGTCCACGTTCACGAATGGATGATCGAGGTCGCGCTCCAGGTAGCATTCGTCGCCCGGCAACAGGCGAGTCTCGGCGACCGTGGTCGGCACGGGCACCGACGCCGGATCGATGCCGCTGTGTCCCACGCCCAGTTTGCCCTCGGCGCCGAGGTGCCATAGGCCGGTCGCCCGGTCGTGCCTGGAGTACGTCGCGACCACCGGGCCGCGCAGCGGGGCCGCCTTCCGATCGGGCGCGGGTGTCAGGCCACTGAACATCGAGCCGAAGGCGTCGCGCGGGGCGGCCATCTGGAATAGCAGCATGCTGTCCACCGTGAACGGCCGCAGCCAGTCCCGCGTGGCCTCGTTCCAGCTGAGGGTGGGTCCTCCGAGCGAGGCCTCGGCGGCCCAGAGCACGGCCTCGCACAGCAGGCGGCAGCCGAAGGAGTGGCCGACGAGGTGCAGGTACTGGCCCTCGCGGTTGGCCAGCAGCGCGGGCATCAGCGGGTCGGGCCGTTCGGTGTCTAGGTAGCCGAGCAGCCGCCCGATCACGTGCGCCGCGTGCCCCTTCCCGTCCCGACGCCCCATCGCATGCGCCAGCTCGCGGACGCGCCGATAGCCGATCGGGCCTGGACTGCTCGCGGAAGGCCAGCGCACGACCAGCATCCACGGTTCGAACCCTGCCACGGCGAGGGCCGGGTAGAACCGGGCACGTGCCGCGAGCCGCTCGCGCATCAGTATTCGGAGTCGGGCTGCCGCGCGGACCGCGGAATCCGGGCTGGTCTGCCATCCATGTACGTACACGAACAGGTCGGTGGCCCAGGAGGGCGGTGCGAGCCGTTCGGCGAAGTGGTCGTGGAGGGCGTGATACGGCACGGATCCCCCACCCCCGGAGTCCATCAGCCAGCCGGTCTCGTCCAGGTCGATAGCCATGACCGGGTCGCTGACGCAACTCATGGCGGCCTGGATCTCCTTGGTACGCAAGGTCGGCGTCACCCGGGGTCCTCACACGGGCGACGGATCCGCGCCTCCATCCCGCTGTGCAGCCCGTAGGCGAAGCCGAGCGGGTTGTGGTAGCGCTCGGCGAATTCCCGGGCGATGCCGTGAATGATCCGGCCCGCGGTGTCGGAGACGTCGCCGCGCAGATAGCGGGTCACGAATTCGAGGGCGAACTCGGCGGCGAACACGCGCGGCATGTCGATGTGCGAGCCGAGCACGCCGCGGGCGCCGTGCTCGATCATGGCGTGGCCGAGGACGGCGCCATCCGCGTCGGCTTCCGCGTTCAGGCTGCGGCAGGCGTTGAGCAGCACGAAAGGCTCGAAGCCGCCGTCTTTGACCTGCTGCTTGCGCACCGAGGTGAAGTGGTCGACCTCGAAGTCCTTTCCGTCGGAAAGCCGGAGGACGAAACGGGGCGTCCCCGAGCCGTTCTGCTTGTATCCGCCGTGGCACCAGAAGTACATCAAGTCCTCGTCGAACACGGCTTCGTCGAGATCGCGGATCAGGTCTCCGTGCGTCGTGCGCTCGGTGAAGCGGGGCTGCGCTCTGAGCGCGGCCATCACCCGGCCGACCGCGTCGATCCCCCGGCCGACATCGGTGTCGTGGTTGAGGCTCACCGCGGGTTCCCGGACGTCGCCGTTCGGGCGGACGGGGACCGCCGGGTAGATGTCTCCCGTGTGTTCGATCCGATGCCGGTAACCGAGGAAGCGCTCGAAGATCCCGGGCAGCGTCGTGCGCGGCAGCTCGGACAGGGGCAGGTCATCGGCCCGCAGGCACAGCATCGGCCAGGGCAGGAACAGCCTCGAGGAGTCGAAGCGGATCCGCAGCCCTTCCCGGGCCAGCATCCCGGTCAGCTTCTCGCGGAAGAGCACGACGGAGGCCTCCTCGCCGGCCAGCAGGGTGCCGAACAGCAGGTTCCAGCCGAGCCTCGCCAGTTCCCGGATCCGTCCGAGCAGTTCCTCCGCGGGCTCCCCGGTGAGGTCGATGTCGGCGGCGTAGGGCGTGAGACGTCCCCCTCGCGGCCGTCCGTCGACCACCGGCTGATCGCCGACGAAGGCCTTCCACGCGTCGATGAGGGATCCCGCCGTCACCCGGACCTTTCCCGGCGAGACCCGCAGGATCGCCTTGATCTCGCCGACCCCGAGCTGACGCACCGCCGGGCCGTACATGTGGCCTCTGATACCGCCCTCGGGCCACGGCTCGAAGCTGACGCAGACGTCGTAGTCCGTCGTGTCCGACCACGGATATCGCGTGAACCCGTCGCTGGGATCCTGAATCACCTCGGTGTGCACTGCCGCCACGCCCCCCACAGGCTCTCACACCACCCGGTGCGCGGGTGGCGCCGCGGCTATCGTGAACGTCGACTCCACCTGCTGCAGCGCGGTACCGGTCCGCTGGGCGAACACGGTGAAGCGCACGCGGTGGACCCCGGGCTCGCGGGCCGTGAACACAAACCGGGCCGGCCCGTTCTCCGTGCACACGGCGAGGGCGGGCTCGACGTCGGCCAGGTCGAGCGGCGTCGCCACCACCTCGAGCGCCGGGCGCGCGGCACCGGGCGCGGACCACGGATGGAGCGGCCCGGGAACGACGGACACCGCGATCCTCCCGTCCTGCCCGGTCGTCGGCGGCTGGTCCCCGACGAACTCCACCTGCACCCTGCACGCGTTCGCGGGGGGCGAGGGACGGTTCTGCGCGGCGGCCAGGTACCGCTGCAGCCGCTGGGAGCCGCCGAGGGTCGTCGGATGGTCGGCGCCGAACACCTCGGACCTGACCTCCGTCACCTCCCGGAGCAGGCGAACGGCGCCCGCGCGGTCCTCGGTGCGCCACATGCGCGTACTGAGATAGCTGAGGGTCTGCAGCGTCTCCGGATGCCTGCGCCCCAGCGACCACTCATAGGCCTTGGCGAGTTCGTCCATCGATGCCAACGCATCCTGCGGCTCCCGGACGAGCAGGGACTGCCTCCGGCGGGTGCGCAGCACCTCGGGATGATCGAGTCCGAGGGTCAGGGTCTGCACCTTGAACATCTGGTCGAGCAGGTGGATGAGCGCGGCGTCGTCCTCGGGCCCGAGGATGCGCGCGAGGTTGAACCTGCTGTCCAGGGTCAGCGGATCGCCCGGGCCCAGGGCCCGCTGACGCCCGGTGATCACGGCGTCGAACAGCCGCGCGGCCGTCTTGTCGTCGCCGAGCCGGTGCGTCCAGTACGCCTGCTGGTGCAGGCTCGCGAGGGTGTCCGGGTGATCGGGGCCGAGCGTACGCCGGCAATCGGCGACGACCTGGCTGAACCGTTCCACCGCGCTCCTCCAGTCATCGCTCTCCGCGATGCACCGGGCCATCGCGTGCCTGCTCTCCAGGGTGCGCGCGTGGTCGGCGCCGAGGGCGTTCCGGCGGTCGTCGATGACCTTCTCGAACAGTGCGATGGCCGTCTGCCAGTCCCCGGATTCCCTGGTCCAGAAGGCGATCTCGTGCCGGGTCTCCATCGTGTAGGGATGCATCTCGCCGAGCACCCGCGTCCTGTCCTCGGCCACGGACCTGAACAGCTCGACCGCGGCGTGCGCGTCGCCGCTCTTCGCCGTCCAGTAGGCGATCTTCTGCCGGGTGGCGAGGGTTTCGGGATGGTTCGCGGACAGCACGCGCTCACGTTCGTCCGCGACGGCGCGCAGCAGCTCCAGGGCTCCGCGCTGATCTCCGTCCATGGCCATGCAGACGGCGAGCCGGTGCCGCGTCGAGAGCGTCTCCGGGTGCTCGGGCCCGAGCAGCCGACTACGGTCCTCGAGCACTGATCTCAGCATCCGGACAGCGGTCGCCGGGTCTCCCGTCCGCGCCACCCAGCGGGCGAGCTGGTGCCTGCTGTCGAGGGTCTCCGGATGGTCCGGGCCCAGCACCCGCTCCCGGTCCGCGAGCACGACGCTGAGCACCCGCACCGCCTCCGAGGGGGCGCCCGTCTCCGCGGCCCAGTACACCCGGCGGTGCTTGCTCCACAGCGTGTCCGGGTGGTCGGCGCCGAGCACCCGGGTGCGATCCTCGATCACCCGGTCGAACAGCCGCAGCGCCTCCGCCGGCCGGCCCGCCTCGCCGACCCAGCGCGCGAGATTGCTGCGGCTGGCGAGCGTGTCCGGGTCGTCGGGGCCGAGCACCCGCTCGCGGGCGGCGACGACCTGGGCGAATCTGTCCTCGGCCAGCGCCGGATGGCCCGCGTGCCCGGTCCAGTAGGCCAGTTCGTGCAGCGTGGTCAAGGTCAGCTTGCCGTCGGCGCCGTAGCGGTTGATGAGCACGTCGCACACGCCGGCCAGCAACTCGACCGCCTCGGCCGGGCGCCCGCCGCGGCCGATCCACCAGGCCCGGCGGGCCCGGCTGCGCAGCGTCTCGAGCGCTTCCGGGCCAAGCCTTCGCTCGCGCTCCGCGATCACCTCGGCGAACAGGTCGACGGCCGCCTGGAACCGCCCCGCGTCTCCGGTCAGCTCGGCGAACTCGTGCCGGCTCTCCAGCGTGTCCGGATGGTCCGCGCCGAGGATCCGGGTCCGATCCGCCACCAGCGAACGCAGCTTCACCACGGCCTCGCGCACGTGCCCGGTCTGCGCCTCGCACACCGCCAGATCGTGCCGGCTCACCAGGGTCTCGGGGGCGTCCGGGCCGCTCACCCGCTCCAGTTCCTCCGTCTGCCACAGCAGCAGCTCGTAACGGGTGCGCGGCGCGTTCGGATGGTGCTCGCCGAACCGGCGCGTGCTGCTGTCCATGTTGTCGCGCAACAGCGACACCGCCTCCGCCGTGCGCCCCGAACTGCCGATCGCGCGCGCCTGGGCCAGCAGCGCCGTGTGGTCGCCGAATCGGGCGGCCTCCGCGAAGGCCTGCGCGGCCCAGCCGTACTCGCCCCGGCGATAGGCGGACTGCCCGATGTCCCAGGCGACGGGGGGCTCGGCCTCGGAGATCAGCACCCGCCACGTCTCGTCGGGGATGGCGACGCCCTCGGCCTCGACCGCCTCGGGCAGATAATCGAACGCGAAGTATTCGTCCTCGAGGAACCGGCCTTCGCCGAAGAGCATCAGCAGGCTGTCGGTGCCGTGATGCGGCGTACTGGCCCACTCGAGGGCGTCTTCGAGCGATTCTGGGTGCAGGGCCCTGCCGCCTCGGCGCTCGAGGTAGTCGCGGTGCAGCCGCTCGATCAGCGTACGGTCCACCGGGCGCAGCCAGCCGCACCGCCGGGCGTCCACCGCGGCGGCCACCAGCGCGGCGCCGCGCGGATGGGCTCCGGGAGCCCAGGCTTCCCGCCAGTCCTCATACAGCTGCGGCGCCGCCACGAGTTGGGCGGCCAGGCCGAACCGGTCCGCGCTCCCCAGCGCCTGGACGATCCGCGGATCCTCCGTCTGGTACGCGAGCTCGAATTCCCGCACCGACCACTCGCGCGCGACCCTGATCACATGCGCCATCTCGAGGATCGCCCAACCGCCGCGGTGCAGCCGGTACCCCGCCCGCGCGGGATCGCCCTCCCTGGACGCCCTGGCCCGGTACTCCTCGTACTTGCCGCTCTGCATGGTGGCGAGCAGGACCACGGAGCGCCCGCCCTTCCCGCGCCAGCGCGCCACCTGAGCGGGGGTCAGCCCGTACGGCCCGAGGAAGCGGTCGAGATCGTTGAGCCAGATGATGCAGCGCTTGTTCTCCTGGACGACCTCCTCGACGACCTGATCCACCTTCTCCAGGCCGTCGCGACTGCCCGCCATCACGAATACGTGGTCCGGCAGCTGAGTGCGCATCGCCTCGTAGGCGAGCCGCGACTTGCCGGAGAGCGATTCCCCGACCAGCAGCACAAACGATCTGCGGCGCAGGGAATCGTTCAATTCGGCCGCCACGTCACGGGCGACGAAGGGCGGCACGTCGTTCCCGCCGACAGACGCCGGATGCACGCCGAGCACGACCGGATCCGCAAGGTCGCGGACCAGTTGAAGTTGATCGTTGTCCTCGACCGCGACGCCGCGCTGCGCCTCCTGCCGCGCGCGAGCGCTCGCCGCCGTCCTGGAAGCGGTGGCGAGCGCCGAGAGCGCGGCGACCGCGAGGCTGAGCAGCGCCACGGCGAGATACTTGGGCAACACTGATAATCCGAGGGCCGCCATGGCGGCGCCGCCCATGACACCGGCCAAGCCCACCAGAACCCAACGCCGTCGAGAGACCACCGAGCCACCCCCAGCCACTTCCGTGACACATCTCGTTTCCCGGGTAATCAACTCTCCTTCCCGAATTGTCGCAGTGATAACGCCTCCCGGTGTGCCATTCGCCGTAAGACGGCAAAGAATTCCAAGTTGCTCATGGAAATGATCGAATTACGATGGGCGGCCCCTCCCCACCAAAGGGGCCGCACACCTTCAGCAAACCGGCCCGCACGGACCGGTGGAAGGCCTTGCGACGAGGTCCGGACAACCTCGGACACGCCGAGCCGCCCGTGAACGGACCGCGCGGTCAGCCGTTGCAGGGCGCTGTGACGGGCAGTCCTGGTGCGTCGCGGGACCAGGCCTGGGTGCCGAGGTCCTGGCCGAGGTCGGCACAGAGCGACGGGGCGGCGAGGGCGGGGTGGGATTGCCAGAGGTGGACAGTTCCGTCGGCGCCGCCTGCGGCGAGCAGGTCGCCGGTCGGGTCGAAGGCGACGGTGTAGAGGGAGTCGGTGGCGCCGGTCAGGGTCGCGTAGACGGTCGGTGCCGCGGGGTTGGTCACGTTCCAGAGCCAGAGGTCGTCGTCGGTGTCGGCGGCGGCGAGGGTGGAGCCGTCGGGGCTGAACGTGACCGAGTACGAATAGCCGAGCGGGCCGGTCAACGCGGGTCCGTCGCGCGTCGGGTGCGCCGGGTCGCGCAGGCTCCACAGTTCGACGGTGCCGTCCGCGAGTCCGATGGCGAGCGTCGTGCCGTGCGGCTGGAACGCGACGCTGTATACGTACGCGGGCAGGCCGGTCAGCGGAGCACCGAGGAGCGTGGCCTGGCCGGTGGTCGGGTTCAGTTGCCAGAGGCGGACGGATTGGTCGGTGCTGCCAGCGGAAAGCATGTCGCCGGTGGTGTTGAAGGTGACGCTGAAGACGCCGGAGTTGAAGTGGACCAGCGTTTGACGGGGGGTCAGGCTGGCCTCGCCGACCTGCCAGAGGCGCACCGTTCCATCGTCCGCGCCGGTGGCCAGGAGTTTTCCGTTCGGGCTGAAGGCTAAGGTCTCGACGACGCCGAAACTGGTCGCGCTGAGCGGCTGGCCGACCTCGACCGGCGTGGCCGGATCGGTGATGTTGAATAGGCGCACGGTGCCGTCGGAGAATCCCACGGCCAGCAGCGGCGCTATCGGACTGAAGGCAACGGCCTCGGCGGTGAGGGTCGCCGGACCGATGTCGGGCGACGCGGGCGTGCGCGCGGCGACGTTCCACAGTTGCAGCGTGGCGCTGGCTATCGCGAGCAGGCGGTCGTTCGGCGAAAAGGCCACGTCGTTGATCACGCCCTCGCCCGGAAGTTGTGGGATCGGCAGGGACCAGAGGCGGAGCACGCCGTCCGCGCAGCCGCTGATCAGCGTCGAGTTTCCGGACCACGCGATGCTGGCGACGGGTTCGGGGTGCGGCAGCGTCGCGGTCAGGGTGTGCGTCGCGGGATCCCACAGTTGCACGCTCTTCGCGCTCGTGGCCAACGCGAGCTCGGTACCGTCCGGGCTGAACGCGACGGCGTTGACCCAGCTGTTACCGGCGGTCAGGGCCGGTCCGTCGGGCTGCGTCGTTCCCGAACCGACCACGGTCCAGAACTGCAGTTGCGAGGACTTGGTACCGGTCACCAGCGTTCGGCCGTTCGGACTGTAGGCGAGGCCGAGAACGGGACTGTCGGGGCCGTGATGATCTGAAGTGAGCGCAGGAGTCGCAGAAGGCTGAAGCGTCCAGGTCTGAAGTTGGCCATCTGAGGTGCCTGCGGCAATCGACGTGCCGTTGGGGCTGAACGCCAGGCTCTGAACGTAGATCCCGGTGCCGCCGGCGACGATCGTCCGGTCCACGCTGAGCGTGCTCCCGTTGACGTGCCACAGCCGGATCGTGCCATCGGCGCTGCCCGCGGCGAGCAGGGTTCCGGCGGGGTTGAATGCGAGTACGTACACGGTGTTGGCCGGGCCGGTCAGCGTAGGCAGCGGGTGCGGCGTGGACGGATCGGCGATGTTCCACACGCTGATTGTGTCCTCTGAACCGGAGGCCGCGAGCAGGTCGCCGTTCGGGCTGATGGCATCCGCGAACAGCTGACGATCCGGCAGGTTGAGCAGCGGGCCGCCGATCTCGGTCGGGTCGCCGGGGTGTGCCACGTTCCAGAGCCTCAGCGTTCCATCGGCGGCCGCGGCGGCAGCCACGGTGTGCGCCGGGTTCACTGCGATGCCCTCGACCAGCGAGGCGGCGTCGACCGCGCGGCTGGCCTGCGGCGTCGCGGTCGATTCGAGCAGCGCCGAGCGCGACTGGACGGTCGAGCTGATCCGGTACGAGGCGAGGCTCAGCTGCGCGGCGGCGTTCGGATCCAGGCCGCGCACCGCGTCCGCCGCCTCGGCGACGGCTCGGGCGTCGGCGGTCCGGGTGGCGCTCTGCGCGTCGCCGCGCTGGACCGAGGCGTAGAAGGCGATCCCCGTCGCGACGACGAGCAGCACCGCCAGCGCGCCTGCCAGCATCCTGAGACGCCGCGACGCCCGTTGCCTGGCCTGTTCTTCGGTTCTGCGCTGCGCGATGGACTGGGCGAGGAACTCGCGCACGAGGGCGGTCGGCTGCCACCTGTCCCCCGCCTCCTGCACCCGCAGCTCCGCGACCGTGAGCGGCGCGCCACGGAGCAGCGCAGCCGAATCACGCCCCGTGTCACGCCAGTTGTCCGCGGCGAAGGAGAGGCGCCGTTGCGAGATCAGCAGCGCCCGGTCTGCGTCCAGCCAGCTGCGCAAGCGCGGCCAGGAGCCGATCAGGGCCTCGTGGGCGATCTGCAGGGTGCCCGCGTCGATCGTCAGGAGCCTGCGATCGATGAACGCGGCGATCGGCGCGGGCAGTTCGGCGCCGCCCTCATCTCCGGACATGCCGGGCAGCTGGTCGAGGTCCACCTTGCGCGCCGTGTCGGCCATCCCCTCGGCGACGTGCACGAGTTGGTGCAGGAAGATCCCGCGCACGAGGTCCTGGTCGGCGGGGTCGAGTTCGGCGTACGCGTCCTCGGCCGATCTCGCGATGGCGTCGGCGATGCCGCCGGTGGCCAGATAGTCCTGGGAGGTGAGGATGTCGCCCTCGTGCTGGGTCCAGGTCGCCAGCAGCGCGTGCGAGAGTAGCGGCAGCGTTCCGGCGTGCTGCCGGGCTCCGAGTTGGAAGCTCTGCTCGATGAGCAGTTCGACCAGTCCGTCCGCGATGCTCACCCCGGCCAGACGCGCCGGGCCGACGATCACCTCCCTGATCTGCGCGCGATCCATCGGTCCGACGACGACCTGGCCGTCCTGGAACGCCGCGGCCAGGCCCGGTTCGCTCAGCGCCGCCGCGTAGAAGTCGGCGCGCATGCCGATGATCACGCCGGTGTACTCGCACGTGCGCAGAAGTTCTTCGATGAAGCGCGCTCGCTCCTCGGCGGTGGATTCGTGCGTGAACAACTCCTCGAACTGGTCGACGACGATCCAGTCCGGCGGCACGTCCGCATCATCGGGTACTGCGACGGTCAGCGCGCCGAGAGGGTCGCGGCCGGGCGTGATCAGCGCCGCCGAGCCCTCGCGGCGTAGCAACGGAATCAGGCCCGCGCGAAGCAGCGAGGATTTGCCGGAGCCCGACGGCCCGACCACGAGCAGCGGCAACTGCTGCCGCCTCCGCTCGACGGCGCGCGTGTGGACCACGTCGATCAGCTCGGTCCGGCCGAAGAACCACTCGCTGTCCTCGGGTTCGAATGCCGCGAGGCCCCGGTAGGGCGAGCGGCGATCTCCGGCCCGCCGACCAGCCCTGCGCAGCCGCCTGGCCACGTCGTGCCAGGCGGCCACGTCCTGCTCCTCGCGCACGCCGAGCACGTACAGCATCTGGGTGAACTCGGCGTCGATCAGCTTCAGCGCGGGCACGTGCGTCCCGGCGAAGTAACCGCCGCCCGTCGCAACCGCCAATCCACTCTTCCGCGCCACCTCGCGCACCGTCAGCCGCGAACGCTCCCTCAGCTCCGTAAGCAAAGCACCGAACTCGGCCACCGTGCTCACCCTCGTCAACCGCTCCTCGAACGGCAGACGCGACTCGTTTCGCTCCGGCATCACCATCGGAACCCCACCACAAGATTCGAACCCTGATATACGGTTCGCTCACGGTAGCACGGGCTCAACAGTTCCGGACCGGGATCGCCCCTTTCGCCGACGGCGCAGGTGGTGAAGGCGAAAGGCTCGCGCCCCGCCGTTGAATCGGCGTGAGAACAGCGTGGAACCGGCGCGAGGAGCGTTGCCCGGCGCCGCCGGATCCTCTTGACTGGTGGATATGAACGCGGGGGCCCGTTCGCTCCCGCCTTCCGAGACCTTCCATTCTTCATATACTTAGATAATTTCGTTGGGACTGTTCACCATGTCTGCTTCCGGGTCCACTGTCCGCTCCGCCGCGCCCGCCGTCGCTCTGGTGACGGGGGCGACCGACGGCATCGGGCACGGCGTCGCCCGACGTCTGCTGGCCGAGGGCCTGACCGTCATCGTGCACGGGCCGACGGCCGAACAGGCCGAGGGTGCCCGGGACCGGCTGCTGCAGGCCGGGCTGCCGGCCGAGCGCATCGAAACCGAGGTGGCAGACTTCCGCAGCCTGCGCGCCGTCGCCGAGCTCGCCGCCCGCGTCGAGGCACGCCACTCCAGCCTCGATGTGCTCGTCAACAACGCGGCCGTCGCGGGCACCGACAGCAGGGTGCTGACCGAAGACGGCCACGAGGTCACCCACCAGGTCAACTACCTCGCGCCGTACCTGCTGACCCGCGCGCTGTGGGTTCCGCTGTGCCTGCACCGCCAGGGCCGGGTGGTCAACGTCTCCTCGGCGCTGCACCTGTCCGGCAACTTCAACTGGGGTGATCTGGACCGGGCCAAGAACTACTCGCGTACTGCGGCGTATGCACAGTCCAAGCTGCAACTGACGATGTTCACCCGGGCCGCGGCCGTCGCGGCCGGAACTCAGCTGACCGCGATCAGCGTGCACCCGGGCATCATCGCCTCAGGGCTGCTCCCGCTCTACGCCCGGAATGGAGCGCCGATCGCCGAGGGCGCCGAGACGGTAGCGCGGCTCTGCCTTTCCACGACCGCGGTGCAGGACGGCGCGTACTACGACGGCGCCGCGCAGGCACCGGTGGCCGCGCTGGTGAACGACGAGCGCGCGGTCGCCCGGCTGTGGAAGGCCACTGCCAAGGCCGTCGACTTCGACCGGATTCCGCTGCCCGCAGCGGCCTGAATCAGTTCCCGTCGTCACGCGGCTAGGTGGGCGAGGACAGCAGCCAGGTTCTCCTCGTGCGGGGCGGCCGTGTCGATGGTCAGCGCGCCCTCGGGCCAGGCCGGGAACGATGCCTTGCGCCGCTCGACGTTCGACCAGGCGCCGGCGTCGTGCCAACCGGGGATGCCGCGGGTGCGTCCTTCCAACCGGGCGCGGTGGACGACCGGGTCCGAGCACACGCAGAGCACTGCGGTGAACTCGGCATCGACGCTGCGGGCCAGGCTGAGCCAACGTTCGCGGTCGGCCACGTTCTCGCTGGGATGGTCGAGGATCGCGGACTGACCGAGCGCGAGTTGCCGCAGTGCGAGCGTGGTGAGGAGCTCGGCGCTGATATCCAACGGGTCGTCCAGGTGATAGCCGCCGAAGGGCGTCAGGGCGCCGAGCAGCCAGTCCGTCGCGAACACGGGCATGCCCAGGCGTGATCCGATGGCTTCGGCCAACGTGCTCTTGCCGACCCCCGGCACGCCGGAGAACACGATCAGTCGCGCCCCCGAAGCCGGTGGCAACGGCAACGGGTAGCGCGAGAAGTCCGCCGGAAGTCGCGGTGTCAGGTTGTCGGGAACGAGACCGATGGTGTAAGTCGAGACGATCCGGTGGGGCGCTTCAGGCTCGACGATGCAGGTGACGACGTCGATGGTGGAGTCGGCGGCCGAGTCGGCGTGACGACATACGCGTGCTCGGGCCGTGTTGTCACGAGCCTCCAATCCGAGGATCGTCAGCGGTGCGTAGGTGAGCGCGCGGTGTCGTACCCGTGCCACGAATACGTCCGTCGCCACCTGAGCGGTAAAGACCGGTGCCAAGACCTCGGCCGCGTCCTTTCCCCAATCCTCCCGGCCGATAAGACCGTCCAGCAGCCACTCCAGCCGGTTCATGGCCGGACCGTCGATCCCGTACCGCACGCTCTCTCCCGTATCGTCGTCGATGCTCATACGCTACCGCGGCGGCAGGGCTCTGCCGCCGCGGAGTTCGATACAGAGAGCTGTCAGTTATACGGCAGTCCACTCGCGCACAGCTTCCGCCACCGAATCCCGTGCCGCAACGGCGTCGGGGGCGGTCAGGGCGCGATCGGCCAGGATCTTGCACTGGTCGAGCGTCAGCTTGGCCAGGGTGGCGCGGACGGGGTTCAGGGCCACCGGGGCCATTGACAGGCTATTGATTCCCAGGCCGACGAGCACCGGGGCCAGCAGCGGGTCGGCCGCCGCCTCGCCGCAGACGCCTACGGGCTTGCCGGACGCTACGCCAGCTTGGGCGGTGCGGCCTACCAGATCCAGCAGCGCGGGCTGCCAGGGGTCTAGGAGGTCGGCGAGTTCGCCGAGCATCCTATCCGCTGCGAACGTGTACTGGGCCAGGTCGTTCGTGCCCAGGCTGAGGAAGTCGCAGTGCTCGATGACGTCCTTGGCCCGGAGCGCGGCGGCGGGGACTTCGACCATTGAGCCCGCGACCGTCAGGCCGTGGTCACGCGCTGCCCGGGTGAATTCGGCGGCCTCGGCGGGGGTGGAGACCATGGGGGCCATGACCCAGACCGTCGTGGTCGGCGCGTCCCGCACCGCGTCGGCCAGGGCGGTGAGCTGGCGGTCCAGGAGTTCCGGCATCCGACGGCTGGTGCGCAGGCCGCGGACGCCGAGGGCCGGGTTCGGTTCGTCAGCCATGGCGTTGGCGGCGAACGCCAGGGGCTTGTCTGCGCCCGCGTCCAGCGTGCGCACGACCACGCGCCTGCCCTCGAATGCCGCGAAGACCTTTGCGTAGGCGGCGCGCTGCTCCTCGAAGTCCGGCTCCGTTTCCTTGTCCAGGAACAGAAATTCGGTGCGGAACAGACCTACGCCCTCCGCGTCAGCCGCCGCGGCCGCGTCGAGATCGCCTAGGGCGCCGATATTGACCAGCAGCTTCACTGCGTGGCCATCGGCGGTGCGGCCGGGGCCGGTGACGAGGGCGGCCTCCTCGCGGGCCCGACGTGCGGCTTCGACGGCCTCGGCCACCTCGTGCTCGCCGGGGTTGACGCGGACCAAGCCGGTCGCGCCGTCGACGAGCACTGATACGCCGTCTTCGAGGTCGAGGACGCCGGTGCACGCGACGACGGCCGGCACGCCGAGCGCCCTGGCGAGGATCGCGGTGTGGCTGGTCGGGCCGCCGCGTTCGGTGACGATCGCGACGACCTTAGCCGGGTCGAGTGACGCGGTGTCCGCCGGGGCCAGGTCGCCGGCCACCAGGATGTACGGGTGGCCGGGGTCCGGGAGTCCGGGCATCGGCAGGCCGAGCAGCACCGCCACGACGCGGTCCCGCAGGTCGTCGAGGTCTGCCGCGCGTTCGCCGAGGTAGCCGCCGAGCCCGGCGAGCAGGTCGCGGAACGAGCCGAACGCGGCGTTGACGGCGAACGGGGCGGCCGCTCCGTCCCGGACCGCCCGGGCGACGCGGTCGGCGAGCTCGGGGTCGCGGACCATCATCGCCTGGGCGGCCAGCACGTCGGCGGCCGTCTTGTTCGCGCGCGCGGCCCGGGCCTCGAGGTCGTCGGCGACCTCCGCCAGTGCCGCGTGCGCCGCCCGCTCCTCGGCCGCCGCGTCGGCGACCGGGGGCTGGGTGGTCGGTAGCCGGGGCGGGGCGGCCAGCTTGGCGACCGGGGCGGCGACGGCGCCCGGGCTGACCGGGATGCCGCGCAGAACCACAGCGTCATCCGCTGACGACAACTCAGAACTGAGCACCGTCATCGCCGCCTACTCCGCCGCGTCCAGATCGGTGGCGAGCAGCGCGGCCAGCTCGTCCAGCACCGCGTCCGCGCCCTCGCCCTCGGCGCTGAGCACGACGGTGTCGCCGCCGTGCGCCTCGAGCGAGAGCACCGAGAGGATGCTGCGCGCCGACACGGGCTCGCCGCCCGGCTTGGCGATGCCGACCGGCACGTCTTGCGCGGCCGCCGCCTGGACGAACAGCGCGGCGGGGCGGGCGTGCAGGCCTACGGCGGAGCCGACGATCGCGGTGCGCTCGGGCATGGCTGTCACCTTTCCAATGCAGTGGATCGACAAACGAGTGAATCAGTGAACTGCTGCGGTCAGCCGACCGGGACCGGGGTCGCGGCCGGGGCCGCCGCTCCCGCGCTCGCGTCGGCGTCGGGCTCCGCTCGGCGCCCGATGTGCTTGGCGCCGATGACGCAGGCCGCGCTGACGGCGATGCCGGCCAGCAGGGCGACGACGTACTGCACCGGATGGCCGATCAGGCCGATGACCCAGATGCCGCCGTGCGGGGCCCGCGAGGTCGCGCCGAACTGCATGGACAGGGCTCCGGTGACCGCGCTGCCGGTCATCAGCGACGGGATCACGCGTAGCGGGTCGGCCGCCGCGAACGGGATCGCCCCCTCGGTGATGAACGACGCGCCGAGCAGCCACGCAGCGTTGCCCGCCTTGCGTTCCGCGGGAGTGAACAGCTTCGGCCGCACGACCGTGGCCAGCGCGAGGGCGATCGGCGGGGTCATTCCGGCGGCCATCACTGCGGCCATGACGGTCAGGTTTCCGCTGGCCAGGCCCGCGAGGCCGAAGGAGTAGGCGACCTTGTTGACCGGTCCACCCATGTCGAAGGCCATCATCAGGCCGAGCACCGCGCCGAGCAGCGCCGCGTTGCTGCCGTTCAGCCCGTTGAGCCAGCTGGTCAGGCCGCGCTGGGCGGCCGCGACCGGCTCGCCGACCACCAGGAACATCAGCCCGCCGACGATGATCGTGCTGACGAGTGGAATGACCAGTACCGGCATGAGCGCGGACAGGAAGCGTGGTAGCTGCAATCTCATGATCGCGTACACCACGCCGCCCGCGAGCAGGCCGCCGATCAGGCCGCCGAGGTATCCGGCGCCGACGAGGCTGGCGATCAGGCCCGCGACGATGCCGGGTACGAGGCCTGGGCGGTCAACGATGGCGTAGGCGATGAAGCCGGACAGGATCGGCACGAGCATCGAGAACGCGACGCTGCCCATCTCGAACAGCACGCCCGCCCAGCCGGCCTGCGCCAGCAGCTTGGAGTAGTCCGTGATCGCGGCGTAGGTGTGGCCCTCGTACGTACCGCCGACCACCTTGAACTTGACCACGGCGCCGCCGAGCATGAACGCGAATGCGATCATCAGACCGCCCGCGGCGACGAACGGGATCATGTACGAGACACCGGTCATCAGCCATTGGCGCAGCTTTGTTCCCGCGCCGCCGACGCCACGACCGCGCGGGGCGGAGGAAGCGGAGGCGACGGGCGCGGCAGGCGCGGACGCGGCGACCGATTCAGCGGACGACGACGCACCGGCCGCAGCAGCAGCCGCCTCGGCCTTGGCGATCAGCGCCGCGGCGTCGTGGATCGCGGACTTGACGGTCGTCTCGACCAGCGGCTTGCCGGCGAAGCGCTCGCGCCCGCGGACCTCGACGTCGGCCGCGAAGACCACGGCCTGCGCCGCCGCGAGCTGGTCCGCCGGGACCGGATCCGCTCCGGCGGCTCCCTGCGTCTCGACGAAGATCTCGTGTCCGGCGGCATGCGCGGCCTGCTCGAGCGCCTCAGCGGCCATATAAGTGTGCGCGATTCCTGTCGGGCAGGACGTGACCGCGACTATTTTCATCGCTGATCTGGGGCGGAGACCCCGCCCTTCAGAGCGGAGCGGAAACCGCTCCCTCCAGCGCTTCGCATAATATTCCCTTTCCTGCAAACACATCTGATACCGTGTGAGGCATGGGGCGAGAGTTGGTCAAGCGGGCTTTCAAGTTCCGCTTCTATCCGACGGACGGGCAGGCGGCCGAGTTGAGCCGTACGTTCGGTTGTGTGCGCCTGGTGTACAACAAGGCTCTTGAAACCCGAACTAATGCCTGGCTTCAGGGGTCGCGTCGGATCACCTATACAGAGTCCTCCGCGCTCCTGACCGGCTGGAAGCAGACCGAGGAGTTGGCCTTTCTCAACGAGGTCTCCTGCGTGCCGCTCCAGCAGGCGTTGCGGCACCTGCAGGGGGCGTTCACGAACTTCTGGGCGAAGCGGGCGGGCTATCCGAAGTTCAAGTCGCGGAAGAAGTCGAAGCTCTCGGCGGAATACACTCGTTCCGCTTTCACACTCCGCGACGGGGCGTTGAGACTGGCGAGGATGTCCGGGCCTTTGGATATCGTGTGGTCGCGTCCGCTGCCCGAAGGCGTTGAGCCTTCCACGGTGACGGTTTCGCGCGACAGCGCCGGACGCTGGTTCGTCTCGATGCTCTGTGAGGACGCCTCGATCTGCGCGCTGCCGCCCGCGCCAAATTCGGTCGTAGGGATCGATGCGGGGATCACGTCCCTGGTCACGCTCTCGACCGGGGAGAAGGTCGAGAATCCGAAGTTCGAGAAACAGGACCGTGAGCGCCTGGCTCGGGCTCAGCGAGCGTTGGCGCGTAGAGAGAAGGGTTCGAAGAACTGGGACAAGGCGCGGGTGAAGGTCGCCCGCGTGCACGCCCGAATCGCCGACCGGCGCCGGGACCATCTGCACAAGCTGACCACTCGGATCGTCCGTGAGAACCAAACGGTCGTGATCGAGGACCTGGCTGTGCGCAACATGCTGGGCAACCATTGTTTGGCCCGCGTGATCTCGGACGCGGCGTGCTCCGAGATGCGTGCGCAGTTCGAGTACAAGTGTGCCTGGTACAGGCGAGAGTTGATTATGGTCGACCGGTTCTACCCGTCGTCCAAGATCTGCTCGGCCTGCGGGTACCAGGTTCCCGTGCTGCCGCTGGACGTGCGGGAATGGACGTGCGTTGCATGCGGCGCGGTGCACGATCGGGACGTGAACGCGGCCCGCAATCTTCGAGCGGCAGGGCTTGTCGTGATGGCCTGTGGAGCCGGTGTTCGGCCTCGAGGGAAACCTTCTGGCGGGCACTCGGCGGCGAAGCAGGAAACCCAACCGGCGACGGTTGGAATCCCCTGCCCTTAGGGGAGGGGAGGATGTCAACTCGTCAGCACCTCTTTGGTGACGATGTCCACTACGGACTGCGGATCGGGCGCCGCAAGCAGCGCGCCCCGGAAAGACTCGTGCACCAGGCGTCGGGCCAGGGCAGCGAGGATCCTCATGTGGTCGGCGTCCCCGCCATCGGGGGCGGCGATGAGGAAAATCAGGTGGGCCAGGCCGTCGTCCGCGCCGAAGTCGATGCCCTGGGCCGAGCGCCCGAAGGCGAGGCTGGGGACGGTGACATGGGCCGAGCGGGCGTGCGGGATGCCGATGCCGCCCTCGATCCCGGTGGGCATCTGAGCCTCGCGGGCGCGCACGTCGGCGAGGAAGCCGTCGAGGTCGGTGACCCGGCCCGAGGCGACGAGGGTTTCGCCGAGCCGCCGGGTCGCCGCGTGCCGGTCCGGGGCCTCGAGGTCGAGCAGCACGAATTCGGGGAGGATGAGTTCTCGGGTGTCTGTCACGGTTCTTCAGCTCCGATCGTTGAGCGGCCGGTCGGCGTCGGCGCGCGGGTGGATCCGCACGGCGGCGCGGTCGAGGTCTGCGGGGGCGGGCATCCGGCTGCCGGGCAGCGACACGGCGGCCGCGCCCCAGGCGAGGGCTTCGGCGAGGGCCTCGGTCCCGGCGCCGCCCGCGGCGAGGAAGCCGGCGAGCATCGCGTCGCCCGCGCCGACCGCGCTGCGCGGGGTGACCGCGGCGGCCTCCCCGTACACGGCGCCGTCCGCGTCCACGAGGACTGCGCCGTCGGAGCCGAGGCTGGCGAGCACCGCGCGGGCGCCGAGGTCGAGCAGCCGCCGGGCCGCGTCGATGGCCTCGCCGAGGGTGCGCACGGGGGCTCCGGCGGCTTCGGCGAGTTCCTGCCGGTTGGGCTTGATCAGGTCGGGGCCGGCGTCGAGGGCGCGGTCGAACGCCGCGTCGCTGCTGTCCAGCGCGATGCGCACGCCGAGCGAACTCAGTTCCTTGATCAGCGTCGCGTAGTAGTCGACCGGGGCGCCGGGCGGCAGGCTTCCGGCGAGCACCGCCCACTCGGCGCCGCGCGCCGCCGCGACCACGGTCTCGGCCATCGCGTCGAGTTCGCCGGCGGTCAGGGTCGGGCCGGTCTCGTTGAGCTTGGTGACGGTGCCGTCGGGTTCGGCGACCGAGATGTTGCAGCGTACGGACCCTGCGATCGGAACCAGCGCGGTCTCGATCCCGTCGGCGGCGAGCAGTCCGGCGAGCTGGCGGCCCTCGACGCCGCCGGAGGGCAGCACGGCGAGGGTGCGCAGCCGGTGCGCGACCAGCGCGCGCGAGATGTTGACGCCCTTGCCGCCGGGGTCGACGCGGTTGGCCCGGGCCCGCAGCACCGTGCCGCGGACCAGCGCGTCCACCTCGATGGTGCGGTCCACGCTCGGGTTGGCGGTCAGCGTGACGATCATGCGCACACCACCCGGGGTCCGGCGGCCTGGACGGCTTCGGCGCGTTCAATGGCGCAGTCGACGCCGCTGTCGGACTTCAGCATGACGATCATGCGCACACCACCCGGGGTCCCGCGGCCTGGACCGCTTCGGCGCGTTCAATGGCGCAGTCGACGCCGCTGTCGGACTTCAGCATGACGATCATGCGCACACCACCCGGGGTCCCGCGGCCTGGACCGCTTCGGCGAGTTCGGGGGCGACGCCGCTGTCGGTGATCAGCACGTCGACCTCGTCGAGCGCGCCGAAGCGGGCGAAGTGGTCGCTGCCGAGCTTGGTGTGGTCGGCGAGGACGACGACGTGCCGGGCGGCGGCGATCATCGCCCGCTTGGCCTCGGCCTCGGTGATGTCCGGGGTGGTCAGGCCGCGCTCGACGGTCACCCCGTTGGTGCCTATGAACGCGACGTCCACGTGCACCTGCTCGAGCGGCCCGCGGCCCCACTCGCCGACCGTGGCCTGCGTGACCCCGCGCACCCGGCCGCCGACGAGGTGGACGGCGACGTTGCTGCGGACCGAGAGCAGCGCCGCGATGGTCAGCGCGTTGGTGACGACGGTCAGCTCGCGGTCGGCGGGCAGCAGCCCGGCGAGCCGCACGGTGGTGGTGCCCGCGTCGAGGATGACCGAGCCGCCGTCCGGGAGCTCGGCGAGCGCGGCCTTGGCGATCCGCTCCTTCTCCTCGGTCATCGCGGCGTCCCGGGTCGCCAGGCCCGGTTCGAAGCTCAGCCGTTCGACCGGGATGGCGCCCCCGTGCACCCGGCGCAGCAGTCCGTGCCGCTCGAGGACGGTCAGGTCCCGGCGCACGGTCTCCGTGGTCACCTCGAGCTCGGTGGCGAGCGCGTTCACCTCCACCCGCCCGTCCAGCCGGGCGCGCTCGACGATCAGTCGATGCCGCTCCTGCGCGTACATGTTGTTTCTCCGCCGTTTCATCTTTGTTTTGGCTTTTTCTACGCCCGTATCGATCCGGTGTCAAGCTTCACCCGGGCTTTGCGAACGGCTTGGTAGGGTTCTCGGCCATGGAGGGTGTGGAGCTCGACGCTCCGGGCGATCGAGCCCGGGCGGACTTCGGCGCTTTCTTCGCCGAGTACCATCGCGCACTCGGCCTGCTGGCCTACCGGCTGTCCGGGGACCGGCAGGTGGCCGAGGAGGTCACCGCCGACGCGTTCGCCGAGGCCTGGCGGCGCTGGGACGAGATATCGAGGTCTGACTCGGCCGCGGCCGGGATGCGCGAGATCCTGGCCCGGTACGCGGCGGACCGGGTGCGCAGAGCCGACCCCAATGAGCCACAGGACCCTTATGAGCCGGACACCACGCGTATCCAGGCTCTGCTGTTCGAGCGCATAGCCCTGATACCGCAGCCGAGGACCGTGACGGTGCGGCTCGGCGGCCGTGGCGGCGTCGAGCACAGTAGGCGCCGGGTGACGATCGGTCCCCGCCGGTTTCGGCGCCCCGGCGCGGTCCGCATCGTGATCGCGGCCAACGCCACCGCGGCGGTCATCGCGATCGTGGTCGCGATGACAACCGGCGGTGCCTCCGCGGGTCACAGCAAGACCGTGCCGGTTTCGATGGCCGATCCGAGCACGACGGCGACCTCGCCCACCCATGCCGGGACGGCTGCCGGCAGCGTCGCGTCGCAGTCGGCCTCCGCCGTCGCGAGCCCCTCCCCCACCACCTTCAATCAGCCCACGAACTCAGCAACCTCATTCTCCGCGGCGACGACCGCGGCCGCGGTGCTCGGGTCGCCGTCGGCTTCGGCGACCGCGAGTAGCACCCCGACCGCGACGACCACGAAGTTCGCGAACTTCTTGACGGCCAGTGGCACCGTGAACATCAACAGCACCACCACGTGGACCGAGCTTGACGTCGAGACCGACATCGCGAAGGCTCTCCGCAGCCTGACGATCACCTTCACCGTCGAGCCCTGCCCCGGCCTGATCGCGCAGGGAAACTGGAATGACGCGGCGAGCGGCCAGTTCTCCGAGACGACGACCACGAACGCGAACGGCTCCATCACCTACGTGTTCGCGCTCACCCCGGGCGACCAGGTCGGCCCCGGCGACGTGAGCTTCGCCGTGCAGTTCAGCCACGACGCCTCCGGCTGGTCGGCGGGGGCGGACACCTACGACGTGGCCGCCACGAAGGCCGCCACCGGCTCCGCCGACGACCTGGGCGGCAGCTTCTAGAACCCCGGAACTATCCATTTCCGCCATCCGGAGTCCCGAGGTGAGGCGGAGCGCGCGTCGGGCTGCGAGACTTATTGCTGCAGCTCACCGGCGGCTCCGCGAGGGAGTCGCCACGGTTTCGACGAGGAGGCTGGGGATGGGCGACGTTGCGGTGGAGTCCGTGTCGGCTGTGCCGGACGAGCAGCGCGAGCGGGAGCAGGAGCTCACCGAGCGCGTGGTCGCCTCGTTCGAGCAGGCCGCCGACCCGCGGCTGAAGTACGTCCTGCAGTCCCTGGTCCGCCACCTGCACGCCTTCCAGCGCGAGGTGCGGCTTACGGAGGACGAGTGGGCCGCGGCCATCTCCTTCCTGACCGACACCGGCGCGATCACCGACGAGCGGCGGCAGGAGTTCATCCTGCTGTCGGATGTTCTGGGCGCCTCGATGCAGACCATCACGATCAACAACGAGGCCTACGGCGACGCCACCGAGGCCACGGTGACCGGGCCGTTCTTCGTGGACGGCGCTCCGTTCATCGAGCTCGGCGGTGACCTGTCCGGCGGCGCGGTCGGCGAGCCGTGCTGGGTCGAGGGCACGGTCGCCGACACCGAGGGACGGCCGGTGCCGGGCGCGCGGATCGAGATCTGGGAGGCCGACGAAGACGGCTTCTACGACGTGCAGTACGCCGGCAACGACCGGCTCGCCGCACGCGGGCACCTGTTCAGCGACGCGGACGGCGCCTTCCGCTTCTGGGGCCTGACCCCGACCCCGTACCCGATCCCGCACGACGGACCGGTCGGCCGGCTGCTCGACGCGACCGGACGCTCCCCGATGCGCGCCTCGCACCTGCACTTCATGGTGACGGCCGACGGGCTGCGCCGGGTGATCACGCACATCTTCGTGCGCGGCGACGAACTGCTCGAGCGGGACTCGGTGTTCGGCGTGCGGGACTCGCTGATCAAGGACTTCACCCGGCACGAGCCGGGCACCCCGGCGCCGGACGGCCGGGACCTCGGCGGACGGTCGTGGTCGAGCGCGCGCTTCGACATCGTGCTCGCCCCGGCGGAGATCCGGCACCCATGACCCCGCCGACAGGTCACAGCGTGGTGGCCGCCGCGGAGGCCGAGCGGGTCCCCGAGCCGGAGGTGTTCTCGACCCTCGGCCTGCCGGACGCGCGCCGCGTCGAGCTTTGGGAGCGGCACAACACCGCGGCGCTGGTCCGGCTCGACGTGCGCGCGAACGGACCGTTGCAGGCCTCTGAGGTCACGGTACGGCTGCCGCGGGTCACGCTCGCCCGGGTGCGCGCCACGTCGCACGCTATCGAACGCTCGGCCGGGGCGATCGCCGACGATCCGTGCGAGTCGATCGCGGTGTACCTGATGCTGCGCGGCGAGTCCTCGTTCGCGCAGCGGGGCGGGACTCACACGCTGCGCCCGGGCCAGGCGGTGATCTGCGAAACGGACCGGCCTTTCGCCCGCGACTTCGCGTACGGCCTGGACGAACTGGTCGTGAAAGTGCCCTGCGACGCGATCGGGGTCCAGTCCCGATACCCCGTCATCACCTCGTTCGCCGCCGACGACAGCGGTGATCGGTACGCCGACGCGCTGGCGAAACTGGCCGCGCGGGCCACGAGAGCCGTGCAGCCGGTGGCCGCCGACGAGCGGACCGTCATGGACCTTGTCACGGTTCTGACGGTCGGCCCGCAGGCCGCGCGACCCGCCGCGTACCGGGCGGCCGCGAAGGCGTTCATCGAGGAGCAGCTGGCCGATCCGACGCTCGGCGCGGACCAGGTCGCGGCGGCCATCGGGATCAGCGAACGCCACCTGTCCCGGGTCTTCGCCGCCGACGGCGCGTCCGTCCCCCGATACGTGCTGTCCCGAAGGCTGGAACTGGCCCGCGCGATGCTCGCCGGGGATCGGTCGGAGCGCGGCGCCGAATCCGTCGCCGACATCGCCGCACGCTGCGGGTTCGTCTCCACGACCTACTTCTCGCACGTCTTCCGCAAGCAGTTCGGCCGCCGCGCGGGCGAGATACTCCGCGAATCTCGCATCTCGTAAATCTCTTGACGATTGGTGAGTCATGCCCGAATTCGACGACGGACAGACCGAGACCGAACTGCCGACCGGCGCGGTCGTGCACACCGACGTGCTGATCGTCGGTTCAGGACCGGCGGGCGGCGCGGCGGCGCTGGCGCTGGCGACGCTCGGCGTGCCGAACATCATGATCACGAAGTACCGGTGGACGGCCAACACGCCGCGCGCGCACATCACCAACCAGCGCGCCATGGAGATCTTCCGCGACCTCGGCATCGAGCCGCAGGTGCTGGCCGAGGCGACCCCGCACGACCAGATCGGCGACACCGTCTTCTGCACCTCGATCGCCGGCGAGGAGATCGGCCGGATCCGCACCTGGGGCACGCATCCGGCGCGCGAGGCCGACTACCAGCTCGCCTCGCCAAGCCTGATCTGCGACATCCCGCAGACCTACCTCGAGCCGATCCTGGTCAAGAACGCGGCCGCGCGCGGCACCCAGGCCCGCTTCTCCACCGAATACCTGTCGCTGCGGCAGGACGCGGACGGCGTGGACGCGACCGTGCGCGACCGGCTGACCGGCGCGACGTACACGATCCGCGCGAAATACCTGATCGGCGCGGACGGCGCGCGGTCCAAGGTGGCCGAGGACATCGCGCTGCCGCTCGAGGGCCGGATGGACGTGGCCGGGTCGATGAACATCACCTTCAAGGCCGACATCGGCGCGTTCGTGCAGGCCAGGCGCTCGGTGCTGTACTGGGTGATCCAGCCGGGCTCGAACGTCGGCGGCATCGGCGCGGGCCTGGTCCGGATGGTCCGGCCGTGGAACGAGTGGCTGATCGTCTGGGGTTACGACATCAGCCAGCCGCCGCCCGAGGTGGATGAGCAGGCCGCGCGGCAGATCGTGCGCAACCTGCTCGGCATGCCCGACCTGGACGTGGAGATCACCGGCACCTCGCTGTGGGGCAATAACGAGATGTACGCGACCTACCTGCAGAACGGCCGCGTGTTCTGCGCGGGCGACGCCGTGCACCGCCACCCGCCGTCGAACGGCCTGGGCTCGAACACCTCGGTGCAGGACTCGTACAATCTCGCCTGGAAGCTCGCGGCGGTGCTGAGCGGGTCGGCCGATCCGAGCCTGCTGGAGACGTACTCGCACGAGCGGGCGCCGGTGGCCAGGCAGATCGTGCTGCGGGCCAACAAGTCGAGCCGCGAGTTCGGGCAGTTCTTCGAGGTGCTGGGCTTGACGGAAGCCGAGACCGAGGCCGAGATGCGCGAGCAGCTCGAGGAGCGCAAGGCCGCCACCCCGCGCGGCGCCGCCAAGCGCGCGGCCCTGGTCGCGGCGATGGAGCTGAAGAACTACGAGTTCAACGCGCACGGCGTCGAACTCGGCCAGTTCTACGAGTCGACGGCCGTGGTCCCGGACGGCTCGGTCCGGCCGGAGCCGAGCCGCGATCCCGAGTTGTACTACCAACCGTCCACCGTGCCCGGCTCGCACCTGCCGCACGCGTGGGTCGGCGACGCCTCGCGCAAGCTCTCCACGCTCGACCTCGCGCCCTACTCGCGATTCACGCTGATCACCGGGATCACGGGCGAAGCCTGGGCCGAGGCGGCCGACAAGGTGGCGGCTGAGCTGGGCGTTCCCCTGGAAACCGTGATCATCGGCCCCGGCCGCGAGGTCACCGACCTCTACTATGACTGGGCGAGGATCCGCGAGGTCGAGGAGGACGGCGCGCTGCTCGTGCGGCCGGACAAGCACGTCGGCTGGCGCTCCATGACGCTGCCGGCGGACCCGGAGCAGGCGCTGCGCGCGGCGCTCGCCTCCCTACTCGGCCGGTAGCGACAAGAGCTCAGGAGATACGCACATGCAGTTCGTCCACGACACCCTTCCCCAGCGCGTCTGCTTCGAGTCCGGTCAGGCAGGAGCGACACTGCGCCGCGAGATCGGCGAGCTCGGCGCCGAGCGGGTCATGGTGATCTCGTCCGGGAGCCAGAACGAGCTGGCCGGCGAGATCACGGCCGACCTGCCGGTCGCCCTCCGGTACGACGACGTGGTCATGCACGTGCCGATCGAGATTGCCGAACGGGCCCGCGCGGCGGCCGCGAAGGCGGAGGCCGACGCAGTGGTCTGCATCGGCGGCGGCTCGACGACTGGCCTGGCCAAGGCGATCGCGCTGACCAGCGGCCTGCCGATCATCGCCGTCCCGTCGACGTACGCCGGCTCCGAGGTTACGGCCGTGTGGGGGCTGACGGAGGGCGCGCGCAAGACGACCGGCTTCGACCTCAGGGTTCTTCCAAAGGTCATCGTGTACGACGCCACGCTGACGACGTCGCTGCCGGTGGACACGAGCGTCGCCTCGGGTCTCAATGCCCTGGCGCACTGCGTGGACGCGCTGTGGGCGCCGAAGGCCGACCCGATCAACGCGGTGATGGCCGCCGAGGGCATCCGCTCGCTGAACGAGGGCTTGCCGCAGGTCGTCGCCGACCCGACGGGGCTCCCCGGCCGCGAGCTCGCGCTGTACGCGGCGTACCTGTCGGCTGCGGCGTTCGCCTCGGCGGGCTCCGGGCTGCACCACAAGATCTGCCACGTCCTCGGCGGCGCCTACAACCTGCCGCACGCGCAGACGCACGCGGTCGTGCTGCCGTACGTGGTCGCGCTCAACGCACCGCAGGCCCCTGATGCCGAGCGGCGTATCGCAGGGGCCTTCGGCTCGCAGCACGCGCTCGACGGCCTGCAAGACCTGCGACGCACGCTGAATGCGCCGCGAGCGCTGCGCGACTACGGCTTCCAGGAGGCTGACATCCCGGCGGCCGCCGAGCTGATCCTGCCCGCCGTGCCGCCGAGCAACCCGCACGCCGTCACGGACGAGGACCTTCGAGCCCTGCTTCACGCAGCGTGGGCGGGCGAGGATCCGGCCGCCTACCTGAGCTGAGCCGGACGCGATTCCGAGTCAGCGTTCCCAGGTGGCGCGCCTAGCTCAGAGCGCCAAGGCTTCGGCCAGCGCCCGGTACGTCGGCAGCGGATCGCCCTCGCCGACAACCTGCAGCGTGACGTGGTCGGCGCCCGCGTCCAGGTGCGCGCGCAGGCCTGCGGCGACCTGCGCGGCGTCACCGTGCACGATGAGCTCGTCGAACAGCCGGTCGCTGCCCTTCCCGGCGAAGTCCTCGTCGCCGAAGCCGAGCCGTCGCAGATTGCTGACGTAGTTGCTCAGGCCGAGGTACCGACCCAGCGTGGGATCTCCGGCCGCGCGCACGGCCGCCCGGTCGGTCCCGAGCACGACCTTCTGCTCGGGGGCCAGCAGCGGACCGTCACCGAGGACTTCGCGGGCGCTCCGGGTGTGCTCGGCGTTGACCAGGTACGGGTGCGCGCCCGCGGTGCGCTCGGCGGAGAGCTTGAGCACGCGCGGGCCGAGGGCCGCCAGCGCGCGGCGCTCCTTCGGCACGTCGGCGGCGTCGAGCGCGTCGAGGTAGTCGACGAGGGCCTGGAACGGCTGGGCGTAGGTCGACGTGGCCTCGCGGTGTCCCGCGCCGACGCCGAACAGGAAGCGGTCCGGGTGCTTCGCGGCGATGCGGTGGTAGGCGCGAGCCGCCTCGTCGGCCGGGACCTTCCAGACGTTGACGATTCCGGTGGCCACGACCAGGTTCTCGGTCGCGTCGAGCAGTCCATCGACCCCGGCGAGATCCGCGGCGGTCACGTCGCCGAGCCACAGCGCGCCGTAGCCCAGCTTCTCGAGCTGAGCGGCGAATTCGGGCGTGGCCGGGTGGTGTGTCCACACGCCGACGGGCCCCAGGGCGATCTTCTCCAAGCGGGTAGCCATGGCTCCACCCTGCCGCAAGGTTCGACGTCAGTCAAATGTCGATGACCATCGAAGCTAAGAGTCCGGCGCGGGCCCTTGGCAGCGATTTGCGGACGGGCTTGAATGCTTTCATGACTTCACCGATCGAGCTCGGATGAACGGCGGGCCCGCGGACGCGGGCTGGAGCGCGGCGCGGATCGCGGCCGCAGTACGTGCGGGCGAGGCCACGCCGACCGACGTGGTGCGCGACTTCCTCGACCGGATCGAGCGGCTCGACCCGCGGCTCGGCGCGTTCCGAATGGTCCGGGCCGAGCACGCGATGGCCGAGGCTGAGCGGGTCGCGGCGCGGTCCGACCTGGCCGAGCTGCCGCTGGCCGGCGTGCCGGTGGCGATCAAGGACAACATCGAGGTCGAGGGCGAGCAGATGCGCAACGGCTCGGCCGCCAGCGACACCGCCGTCAGCACGCAGGATCACCCGGTAACCGCCCGGCTGCGGGCCGCGGGGGCGGTCGTGGTCGGGGTGACGAACGTGCCCGAGCTCTGCCTCGTGCCGATGACGGACAGCGTGCACGGGATCGCCCGCAACCCGTGGAACCGGAGCCGCACGCCGGGCGGCTCGTCCGGGGGCAGCGCGGCGGCCGTCGCGGCGGGCCTGGTGCCGCTCGCGCACGGCAACGACGGGCTCGGCTCGATCCGGATCCCGGCCGCGTGCTGCGGGCTGGTCGGCATCAAGCCCGGGACCGGCGTGGTGCCGGTGAGCATCGACGGCGAGCCGCAGTGGGGCGGGCTGGTCGAGAACGGCCCGCTGGCCACGACCGTCGAGGACGCCGCGCTCGGCCTCTCCGTGATGGCGCGGGACCCGAAGCTCGCCGAACTCGGCGACCCGGGCCCGCTGCGGATCGGCCTCTCGGTACGCCAGGCGCAGGTCGGCCTGCCGATCGACCCGCAGTTCGTCGCCGCGACCCAGGCCGTCGGGGTCACGCTCACGGAGCTCGGCCACAAGGTCGGCGAGCACACGAAGCATTACCCTTCCTGGCTGGGCAACGCCGCCGTACGCAGCTGGTACAGCTTCGCGTGGGAGAGCGCGCAGCCGCTCGACCGGAGCCGACTCGACCGGCGTACCAAGCAGATGGCCTCGGTCGGACGCCTGCTCGAAACCTTGCACTCGGACGGCGCACGGGGTCGGGAGAAGTGGCGCAGGAACGGCGCGCACGATTTCTTCGGCGACCTCGACGTGCTGCTGCTCCCCTCGCTCTCCCAGCCCGCCCCGAGCTCCGCGCGCTGGGGCGAGCGCGGCGTGCTGAACAACAGCGTCACCAGCCTGCGCGTCGCAGGCCTCTACAGTCCGTGGAACATCTCCGGCTGGCCCGCGATGAACGTGCCGGCGGGCATCGACTCGCGCGGCATGCCGATGGGCGTTCAGCTCGTGGCGCGGCCGGGGCGGGAGACGCTGCTGCTCGAGGTCGCCGCCCAGCTGGAGCGGGCCCGGCCGTGGCAGCGGCACGCGCCGGAGTACCGGGAGGGGTTGGACGGGTAAAAAAGGCCCGGAGCCGGTTCCTAGCGCCGTGGCGGGGCTCAGGTCTCGGGGTTCGCCTCGAGGAGCGCGACACCGATCGAGGTAAGTGTGTGACGCACGTGCCGCCCTTCTCGCACGGTGGCGATCAGTCCGGCTTCGCGCAACGCGGCGGCCTGGACGGAGGCGGTCGGGGCACTGACCTGAAGGTGCGTCGCGAGTTCGGCCGTGGTGCAACCGGATCCGACAGCGCGCAGGGCGCCGGCTCTGCCCCGGCCGAGCAGCGTCGCCAGCGCGTCCCGGCCGTGGACCCGCTGCTTCGAGACCGGGGCATGGCTGGCGGTGTAGGCGAATTGAGGCGCCTGCCACGGCGAGAGCGAAGGGGACAGATAACCGTCGAGGAACAGGTTCGGGGCGATCAACATGCCTTGGCCCGGCGAAGTGTACGACTCCCACGGTGAGACCGTGCCCTGCGCGTGTACCTCGATTTCCAGCCGCAGGCCTGTGATCTCGCGCATACTCGGGTGCAACGCGGCCAGCATCGCAGCGGTACCCTCCTCGCTCATGCACGCCACCCGATGGCTGATGTCGGCGTTGAGGCGACGCGAGATATCCGGCCAATCCTCGGCGAGACAGGCCTGGTAGACGCCGCGGATCGCCTCGGTCAGCCGTGCCAGCGCACGGGTGCCGCCGTCGCGCAGCTCTCGGGCCAGGCTCGGTGGCGAGCGCATATCGTCGAACATGCGCAGCTCGTCCTCGAGCTGGCCCGCCGAGACCGCGCGGATCGCGTCCAATTCATCGTCGATGGCGGACCGGCGACCGGCCCCGGACCGGGGGATGGCCGGGCAGAGAAAGTCGGGGATGTAGTTCGACGGATGCGCGGTGGCCAGCTCGACGAAGCCGCGTGCGGAGGCGGGCAGGTGGCGCGCCACCCGGCGCATCCACCGACGGGACGAGGCGGTGTCGCTCGGCAGCCCGAGGACCAGGTGCTGCATCGGCGAGACCGCGAATCGGACCCTGGCCAGGTCCGCCGACGCCAGAGTGACATCGAACTTCGTGACCATGCCCGCCCTTTCCATCTCACTCGGCCGCGCCGCGCCGGGCGTCGCACCGAGGATTCGGCCAAGAGACTAATAGCTGGCCGACCGACCGAGGAAACGGAGATGCTCTGGGGGCCTCCCCGGTATCGGCGGTACGGGGTCAGCGAGCGCGACACGACGGGATGGACGCGGTTCGCAGCCGGCGCGAGGAGGATACGGGGTCCGCGTGGCGGCGGAGCAGTTGTCTACGGCGGGGACAGCTGCTCCGCCGCCGCGCGGACAAGGCGGTCCGCGCCTTCACCGAGCCGGAATCCGGTGGCGGATGGCAGACTTGGTTCATGCCTGAATTGCCGGAAGTCGAGGCGCTCGCCGCCTTCCTGGACGGGAGGCTGGCCGGGCGGTCGGTGGCCGCGGCGACGCCGGTCGCCTTCCAGGCCTTGAAGACCTACGATCCGCCGCTGTCCGCGCTGGTGGGCCAGGCCTTCACCGGCGTGGGACGGCACGGGAAGTTCCTGGACCTGCGACTCGACGGTGACCTGCATGGTGACCTGCGCCTCGTCGTCCACCTGGCACGCGCCGGGTGGATCCGCTGGAAGGACGAGCTGCCGAGCGAGCCGCCGCGACCCGGGAAGGGCCCGCTCGCGCTGCGGCTCACGCTCGACGGAGACGGGACGACGGCGGCGGCGGCGGCGGGGTTCGACATCACCGAGGCGGGCACGCAGAAACGCCTGGCCATCTACGTGGTCCGCGACCCGCTGCAGGTGCCCGGCATCGCGAGCCTCGGCATCGACCCGCTCTCGGCGGAGTTCACCGTCGACGTGCTGGCCGGGCTGCTGCGGGACGAGCGGCGGCTGATCAAGGGCGTGCTGCGCGACCAGGGCGTGATCGCGGGGATCGGCAACGCGTACTCGGACGAGATTCTGCACGCCGCGCGGATGTCGCCGTACAAGACCGCTGCGAAGCTCACGCCGGACGAGGTCGCGTCGCTGCACGATATCGCCGTGTCGACGCTCACCGAAGCCGTCGAGCGGTCCAGAGGCCTGCCGCTCAGCGAGCTCAAGGGCGAGAAGAAGTCGGGGCTGCGCGTGCACGGCCGCAAAGGCGAGGCGTGCCCGGTGTGCGGGGACACGATCCGCGAGGTGTCCTTCAGCGACTCGGCGTTGCAGTACTGCCCGACCTGCCAGACCGGCGGAAAGATCCTGGCCGACCGGCGGCTCTCCCGGCTGCTGAAGTAAGTGAGGTAAGTGAGTCGGGCGGCCGATGGTGCACGATAGGGCCCATGTCGACCTTCACCACCAAGCTGCTGCCGGTGCGCACCGGCCGTGACGAGACCGTGCACGACCTGACCGGAGCCTGCGAGGCGTTCCTGCGCGAGGCGGCAGCAGGGGCGGACGGGCTGCTCAACGTGTTCGTCCCGCACGCGACGGCCGGCGTCGCCGTCCTGGAGACCGGCGCGGGCAGCGACGACGACCTGCTCGCCGCGCTGCACGAGCTGCTGCCCGCCGACGACCGCTGGCGCCACCGGCACGGTTCGCCGGGGCACGGCCGGGACCACGTGCTCCCGGCGTTCATCGCCCCGCACGCGACGCTCCCGGTGATCGGCGGGCGGCTCGAGCTCGGCACCTGGCAGTCCGTGGTGCTCGTGGACACCAACCGCGACAACCCGGACCGCCAGGTGCGGCTGACGTTCCTCGGCTGATGCGGACGGGGATATAGCTCAGGCGTCATTCGCCGCTGAAGTAGTGCCCTTCTTCGAGGTCGGCGATGAGGCCGGGCTGGACCGGCTCCCAGTCGAGCAGTTCGCGAGTGGACGTGCTGACGAGCGGGATGTCGAGCGTGATGAACGGGGCGAAGGCCTTGAAGTGGTCCGCGGCCTGCTCGGCCGGGATGCTCGCGGTCGGAACGCCCAGGTGGCGGCCGATGGTCTCGGCGATCTCGCGCACCGTGACGCCCTGTTCGGCCACGGCGTACAGCTGCGCTCCGGCCGGGGCCTTGTCCAGCGCCAGCCGGAAGAGGCGGCCGACGTCCGGGGCGTGCGCGGCGGGCCAGCGGTTGGCGCCCTCACCGACGTACCCGGACACGCCAGCGCCTCGGGCGATCTTGATCAGCGTCGGGACGAAGCCGATCCTGTCCCGCGTGCTGTGCGTGACCGGCGGGATCGCGACGAGCATGGAGCGCACGCCACGATCGGTGAATCCCGCGATCGTGCGCGCGGCGGCGGAGCGGGGGTTGGCGCTGATCACCGCGTCGAGGGCCGCGTCGCCGGTGGGGCCCATGCCGACGCCTATCAGGGTCTGGTGCGCGCCGCGCTCGAACTGTTCGCCGAGCAGGGCTACGACGCCGCCACCGTCAACGGGATCGCCGAGCGGGCCGGCCTGACCAAGACCACCTTCTTCCGGCACTTCGCCGACAAGCGGGAAGTGCTCTTCGGCGGCCAGGAGATCCACAACCGGCTGGTGACGGACACAATCGCCGCAGCCCCCATCGAGGCCACGCCGCTCCAGACGGTCGGCTCGGCCCTGGACGCCCTGACCGCGACCTTCACGGACGACCGCCGCGCCCTCGCCGCCCAACTCCACACGATCATCGCCGCGAACAGCGAACTCCGGGAACGCGCCACGTCCAAGCGCACCGGCCTGGCGGAAGCCATCACCGACGCACTCGGCAAACGCGGCGTACCGGAGCTGACCGCAAGCCTCGCCGCCGAACTAGGCGTCCGCGCGTACTACCGCGCCTTCGACGAATGGGCCGATCCGGCGAGCGAGCAGACGCTCACCGACCTCACGCGCCAGGCCCTCGACGAACTCCGAGCCGCGGCGATCGCACTCGACTGAGGAATGGGATCAAATCAGCCCGGTCCGCCCGGTCCACTCATTCCGAGAGATTGGGCGGAGTCGTGTTCTGCAGGCGCGGGTCCGGGGCGGTACCGGCGGTCTTGATCATGCCTCGGAGGCATCGCGGCAGCGGCGGCCAGTTCCTCGGGTTCTTCAGGTTCAGGCCGCCGATCAGACGTCGACATCGAGCGTGGAGCCGATGAGTTCGGTCGCCGCGTTCTGCGCCGCGAGCCGACAACGGGCCCGGTCGAGTTCACGCTGTTGCTCGCGCGGCGCCCAGCACAGCCGCGATGACGCCGAAGACGTGCCCGTCGCCTTCGAGCCACCGGTAACGGACGTGTCAGTCGCGTGCCACGGCTTCGCCGGGGAGACCCGGCGATCCGTCGGGGTCCGGGTCGCGGAACTGCTCGTCCGCGAGGGGCTGCCCGGTCAGGGCCGCGGCAGCGGCGAACCTCCGCCCACGGGCGCCAGGGCGCCGATGAAGCCGTCGGCGGCCTTTCCGCTCGCCTTGACCGCATTCACCGCGCAGCCCTCGCTTACCGTTGGGCCACAGGATGCCACCCCGGGCTAGCCGCTACGCCTGCGGAACGGGTGAATCCGTTGCCTGATGCCACCTGGTCGATGGGCGGCCATCCGGTTCGCGGCCCTGGCCGTTGCCCGCAGGGGCCTACCTCCGTGCCGGTCCAAGCCTCCTGGCTAAACCAGATCGAGATCTACTACTCCGTCGTCCAATTCAGAGTCCTGGCACCCAATAGACTCCCGTCGTGGTCCATCGACCCGAGTGAGCATCCGACCACCCGGGTGCCGGGCAATCCCACTGGCTCAGCGCCTGCGCTTCGATGGGCTTCCCGTGACGGTACAGCGCGAGACGAGGAGTGCTGAACGTGGGCAAAGACGAGCAGCAGAAATCCGGCCCCCAGGTCAAGTTCGTGTGGGAAGCCCTCAGCCGTACTGCCAAAGCCCCTCAGGGTACTGCGGCCGAAGTGCCGCAGTACCCTGCCGGGCGACGCAGGGTGCCGCGTCGACGGACGCTGCTGATCGGCTCAGGCGTGCTTGTGCTAGTGGCCGGTGCGACCTATGGCGCGGAGGCGCTCGGGGCGCAGCAGCACCATGCCGCGACCGGAGCCGCGGCCATGACGCTACCCCACTCCCTGATCCCCGCTCATGGCGCCTTCTCCGGCCAGCCGACCAGTCCGCGCCCGAGCTTAAGCAAGAGCGCGACTCCGAAGAGCCAAGCCACCGCAGCCACCCATCAGGGCACGGCCGCCGCTCCGCAGGCCGGTTCGGTCGCTACTCCGCAGGCCGGTTCGGTCGCCGCCGGCGCCTCTTCGGCCGCACCCCGGCAACCCAGCACCAGCACCGGCGTGTCCCCGGCCGCTGTCGGCGACTGGCCGCTTACCGGCTCCTTGGCCGACATCGCGGGCTCGCACCCCGGGACGGCCTCCAACGTGCAGTGGGGAGCCGCCACGGGGGTAGGGAGCTACGGCATGTTCAATGGAACGAATAGCTTGATCACCACAGTCGGGCCCGTCGTCGGCACCGGGCCTGGCAGCAGTTACACCGTGTCCGCCTGGCTGTACCCGGTCCAGCACGTCTCCTCGGACTTCATGACTGCCGTCAGCCAGGACGGCGGCCCGGACGGCGACAGCGGGTTCTACCTCAGCTTCTCGGGTCCGGTCGATCGCTGGGTCTTCCTGGTGCCGGGGGCCTCGGCCCCGGCGGAGTCGACCAACGCACCCGCGCTGGACACCTGGACACATCTGGTCGGCGTGTACGACGCCGCCGACGACCAGGTCCGGCTTTACGTCGACGGCACATCGGAGGGCACGGCGACCTACGACTCCACCTACTCCGGCTCCAACGGGAGCCTGGTGATCGGCCGGGCCATGTATGCCGGCGGCGATGGCGACTGGTTCCACGGCGACATCCGCGACGTCGAGGTCTTCGATCAGGCCCTGTCGGCCTCGGCAGTCGACAGCCTGGGCTAAGACCTGTGCACGGTACGGCCGGTGAGTTCGCTCGTGCCGGGGGGCAGGGTGTCGGTGGCGGCGCTCGTGCGCAGGAAGGCGATCAGGGTCTCGATCAGCACCTGCGCTGCCCTGGGTGGTTCCAGGCCGCGTCTGCGGGCTAGCAGGATTGTGCGATGCAGGCCCGGGGTGCTGATCGACGTGACCCTGAAACGGTTGTGCACCACCGTGCTGGGCACGACCGCCACACCCAGTCCGGCCTGGACGAATTCGAGTACTGCGTCCATCTCGCCGCCCTCGATCGCGAAGGTGGGTTCGAAGCCTGCGGCGCGGCACGCGGTGAGCGTGGTTTCGCGCAGGTCGTAGCCGGCGCGGAACATCACCAGGGGGACGCCCTTCAGATCCGCGATGCTCATTCGGCCTTGCCGGGTCGGGCCCGCGTCTCCGTGCCGGGAGATGACGACGAGTTCCTCGGTCAGCAGGGGGACGGTGGCGAGCTCGGGGTCGTCGTCCAGGCGCGCGTCGATCACCAGCGCCAGGTCCAGGGCTCCGTGGAGCAGTTCGGCTTGCAGGTCACGCGAGCCGCCCTCGTGCACCACGATGTCAACGCCGGGATACTTGCGGCGGTATTCGGCGAGCACTGCGGGGAGCAGGCCGGTGCACAGGCTCGGGGTGGCGCCGAGTCTGACCCGGCCTCGCCCCAGCGCGGCCAGCTCGCGGATCTCCCGGCGCGCGGTCTCGGCGTCGGCAAGCATTCGGCGGGCCACCGGGAGCAGCGTCTCCCCGGATGCGGTGAGGCCGACCTGGCCGCGCGTGCGGTGTACGAGCAGCGCGCCCAGGTCCGTCTCCAGCGCCTTGATCTGCTGGGACAACGAGGGCTGCGCCACCCCGACACGTTCGGCAGCCCGGGTGAACGAGCCCTCCTCGGCCACGGCGACGAAGTACGCCAATTGGGTCAGCTGCATGGGGACAGCGTACCGCTATATAGCTAGTACCTATGGAAATGAGAGATACCATCTCTTTGACCTCTGATCGGACGCGTCTTACGGTGGCGGACGTGGCAATCGACATCCGTGCGCGTCCGGCCGCCGAGGTGGCCCGAGTCCAGACCGTGTGGCAGACCACGATCGGCAAGAAGGCCGTCATGGCGGTCACCGGCCTGATCATGGTGCTGTTCCTGCTGGTGCACATGCTGGGCAACCTCAAGATCTTCTTCGGGCCGCACGACTTCGACGCATACGCCGCGTGGCTGCGCACCATCGGCGAGCCGGTGCTGCACGGCGCCTGGTTCCTGTGGATCCAGCGCGTGGTGCTGCTGGTCGCGCTCGTGCTGCACGTCACATGCGCGGTTCAGCTCTCCAAGCGTGACCGTGCCGCGCGCCCGACTCGTTACGTGCACGGCCAGCGGGCCAAGGCGACCTTCGCCACCCGGACGATGCGGTGGGGCGGAGTGATCATCGCGCTGTTCCTCGTCTGGCACATCCTCGACCTGACCGCCGGCGTCACCAACCCGAACTTCGACAAGGGCAGCCCCTATCACAACGTGGTCGCGGACTTCCAGGTCTGGTGGATCAACGTCATCTACTTCATCGGGGTGCTGATGGTCGGCCTGCATATCAACCACGGTTTCTGGAGCGCGACGAGGACGTTGGGCCTGAGTCGGCGGCCCGGTCGGGACGCGACCGTGCGGGTGGTTGGTAGCACGCTGGCCGCCGCGATCACCCTCGGCTTCCTCTCCGTCCCCATCGGCGTCATGACAGGGCTGGTGCGTTGAAATGACTGTTGGATACACGACCGGCTCGCCGCTGGCCGACACCGCCGCGCCTACCGGGCCCATCGAAGAACGCTGGGACGAGAGGCGCTTCACCGCCAAGCTGGTGAACCCGGCGAACCGGCGCAAGCATCGGGTGATCGTCGTCGGTACCGGGCTGGCCGGGGGCTCGGCCGGTGCGACGTTGGCCGAGCAGGGCTACCACGTCGTCCAGTTCTGCTTCCAGGACTCCCCTCGGCGCGCTCACTCGGTGGCCGCGCAGGGCGGGATCAACGCGGCGAAGAACTACCGCAACGACGGCGACTCGGTGCGGCGGCTGTTTTACGACACCGTCAAGGGCGGCGACTTCCGGTCCCGCGAATCGAACGTGTACCGGCTGGCGCAGATTTCGACGCAGATCATCGACCAGTGCGTGGCGCAGGGCGTGCCGTTCGCGCGGGAGTACGGCGGGCTGCTCGACAACCGCTCGTTCGGCGGCGTCCAGGTCTCGCGCACGTTCTACGCTCGCGGCCAGACGGGACAGCAGTTGCTGCTCGGCGCGTATCAGGCCCTTTCGCGGCAGATCGACGCGGGCAACGTCGAGATGCATGCGCGCACTGAGATGCTGGACCTGATCGTGGTCGACGGCCGGGCCCGCGGCATCGTCGCGCGCGACCTGGTCACCGGCGAGGTGAGCACCCACTTGGCCGACGCCGTCGTGCTCGCCACCGGCGGATACGGCAACGTCTTCTACCTGAGCACGAACGCGAAGGGCTCCAACGCCTCGGCGATCTGGCGGGCGCACAAGCGCGGCGCGTACCTCGCAAACCCCTGCTTCACCCAGATCCACCCGACCTGCATCCCGCGCACCGGAGAGCACCAGGGCAAGCTCACGCTGATGAGCGAGTCGCTGCGCAACGACGGACGCATCTGGGTCCCGGCGGCCAAGGGCGACACGCGTCCTCCGGAGCAGATCCCCGAGGCCGAGCGGGACTACTACCTCGAGCGGATCTACCCCTCGTTCGGCAACCTGGTCCCCCGCGACATCGCCTCCCGCGCGGCGAAGAACCAGTGCGACGAGGGGCGCGGCGTCGGGCCCGGCGGTCTGGGCGTCTACCTGGACTTCCGCGACGCGATCACGCGGCTGGGCCGGGCGGCCGTCGAGGAGAAGTACGGGAACCTCTTCGACATGTACCAGCAGATCACGGCGGAGAACCCGTACGAGGTGCCGATGCGCATCTACCCGGCGATCCACTACACGATGGGCGGCCTGTGGGTCGACTACGACCTGCAGAGCAACGTCCCCGGCCTGTACGTGATCGGCGAGGCCAACTTCTCCGACCACGGCGCGAACCGGCTCGGCGCCTCGGCCCTGATGCAGGGGCTCGCCGACGGCTACTTCGTGCTGCCGTCCACGCTCGCCGACTACCTCGCTCGTAATCCCCTTCCGGCCGTGGATCCGGGCGACGAGGCCGTGCGCCAGGCCGAGTCAGAGGTCAGCGATCGGCTCGCGCGACTTCTCGCTATCAAGGGCACCCGGACCGTCGACTCCTTCCACCGCGAGCTCGGCACACTGCTGTGGGAGCAGTGCGGGATGGCCCGCAGCGAGTCGGGGCTCAGAAAGGCGCTGGACCGGATCCCCCAGCTACGCGCCGAGTTCTGGCGGGACGTTCTGGTGCCGGGGACCGGCGAGCAGCTCAATCAGGAGCTTGAGAAGGCCAACCGGGTCGCCGACTTCCTCGAGTTCGCCGAGCTGATGGTGCTGGACGCGCTGCTGCGTGAAGAGTCCTGCGGCGGGCACTTCCGCGAGGAGAGCCAGACCTCTGACGGCGAGGCGCAGCGTGACGACGAGCACTTCACCCACGTCTCGGCCTGGGAGTTCACCGGAGTCGACGCGGATCCGGTGTTGCACAAGGAGCAGCTCGAGTTCGAATACGTCCACCCCGTCCAACGGAGCTACGCGTGAGAATCACTGTTCGGATCTGGCGGCAGGCCGATGCCGAGGCGGACGGAGCGCTGGTCGCCTACCCGCTCGACGGCATCAGCCCGGACATGTCGTTCCTTGAGATGCTCGACATCCTCAACGAGCGGCTGATCCTGGACGGACAGGAACCGGTCGCCTTCGACCACGACTGCCGCGAGGGCATCTGCGGCGCGTGCAGCACCGTGATCAACGGCCGTCCGCACGGCCCGGAGCAGACCACGACCTGCCAGCTGCACATGCGGAGCTTCTCCGACGGTGACGTGATCGACGTCGAGCCGTGGCGGTCGCGGGCGTTCCCGGTGATCAAGGATCTGGTTGTCGACCGGACTGCCCTGGACCGCATCGTGCGAGCGGGCGGCTACATCACCGCGCCGACCGGCACCGCCCCGGACGCGCACGCGACGCCCGTGCCGAAGCCGGCGGCCGACAAGGCGTTCGAGAACGCGACCTGCATCGGCTGCGGCGCGTGTGTCGCGGCCTGTCCGAACGGCTCGGCGATGCTGTTCACGGCCGCGAAGGCCGCCCATTTGAACTCGCTCCCGCAGGGCCAGCCCGAGCGCGAGTCGCGCGTGCTGAACATGGTCGCCGCCATGGACGCCGAGGGCTTCGGCGGCTGCACGAACACCGGCGAGTGCGTGAGTTCGTGCCCGAAGGGCATCCCGTTCCAGAGCATTGTCGATCTGAATCGGGACTTCCTGCGGGCCGTTCGTAAGAAGTGATCTCAGGGCGTGCTTGGTAGGCCGAAGGCCGCGAGCGCGCCGCTGTACGGCTTCGGGGGCGGGGGCGCGTACTCGCTGCGGCGGGTCGTGGTCAGGCCTAGGCGGAGCAGGCCTTCGACTACTGCGACGGCTGCCGCAACGCCGTCGATGACCGGGATGCCGAGTTCGCCGCGTAGGCTGGCGCAGAGGTCTGCCATACCCGCGCAGCCGAGCACGATCGCCTCGGCGCCGTCCTCGTCCATCGCGGCGCGGCACTCGCGCACGATCTTGGCGCGGGCGTCGGGGTCGGTCTCAAGTTCGAGGACGGGGATGTCGCACGCGCGGACCGTGCGGCAGTAGGGACGCACTCCGTAGCGGTCGACGAGTTCCTCGGCGCGGCCGGCCGTGCGCGCGAGCGTCGTGACCACGCTGAACGAGCGGGACAGGTAGGTCGCGGCGCGCATGCCCGCTTCGGCGATGCCGACGACCGGGCCCGACGCCGTCTCGCGTGCGGCGTCGAGGCCGGGGTCGCCGAAGCAGGCGATCACGAAGGCGTCCGCCTGCTCGCCGCCGGTGATCTCGGCGAGCAGGCCGGGCACGCTCAGGGCCTCGTCGTAGTGCGATTCGATCGAGGCCGGGCCCATCCGGGAGGTCGCCGCGACGACCTTCGTGTCCGGACCGGCGGCGCTGCGTGCGCTGGCCTCGATCAGCCGCGTCATCGACGCGGTGGTGTTCGGGTTGACGACCTTGACGATCATTTCGGCGCCGCTACGATTCCGCGGCCACGGCGGGCGCGGGCACGGCCAGAGTCGGAGTCACCGCCACCGAGCGGGCGATCAGGTAGTAGGCCAGGAAGCCGACGCCGCAGCCGACGAACCAGCCGTACTGCGGCAGCCAGGTCACCACCCCGGCCACCTTCGGCACGATCACCGAGGCCAGGGAAATGGTGCCGGAGACCGCCACGGCCTGGATCGCCGCCGGGTTGTAGCCCTTGCGGTAGTAGTAGGCGCCGTCCTTAGCCAGCGTAAACAGGTCGTCGACCAGGATCTTCTGATCGCGGATCAGGTAGTAGTCGGCGATCAGGATGCCGAACAGCGGGCCGATGAGCGCGCCGAGCAGGCCGAGCGTCCAGAAGATCGCGTTCGGGTTGTCGTACCAGTTCCACGGGGTGATCAGCAGCGAGCCGACGGCCGCGATCATGCCGCCCATCCGCCAGCTGATCTTCTGCGGGTTCACATGCGAGAAGTCGAAGGCCGGGGAGATGAAGTTGGCCACGATGTTGATGCCGACGGTCGCGGTGACGAAGGTGACGCCGCCGAGGATGATCGCGAAGGTGCTGCCGATCTTCTGCACCGTCTCGATCGGGTCGGTGATGAGCTGGCCGTACACGGGCACGGTGGCCGCCGCGGTCAGCACCGTGAGCAGCGAGAACATCACGAAGTTGAGCGGAAGGCCGAGCAGGTTGCCGTTCTTGACCGCCTTATATGACTTCGCGTAGCGGGAGAAGTCGCCGAAGTTGAGCATCGGACCGGAGAAGTAGGCCACGACGGCGGCCGTCGCGCCGCACATCGTCCAGACCAGCGACCAGCCGGTCAGGTGCACGTTGGAGAGGTTCAGGTTCACGTGCCAGTGCGCCTTCGTCAGCATGTAGATGCAGAGCACGACCATGACGACGTAGACCGCAGGCCCTGCCCAGTCGATGAACTTGCGGATCGTGTCCATGCCGCGCCAGAACAGCGCCGCCTGCACCACCCAGAGGATCGCGTAACTCAGGTAGCCGAGGTAGGACAGGCCGAGAAATCCGTGCTGGTGAACCTCGGCGTACGGGGCGAGTCCCGGCCAGAGCTTGAGGAAGACGATGTTGAGCGATTCGGCGGCAAGGAAGGTCTGCACCCCGTACCACGCGACCGCGATCAGGCCTCGGATGATCGCCGGGATGTTCGCGCCCAGCACGCCGAAGGACGCGCGGCTGGTGACCGGGTAGGGCACGCCCGCTTGCTGGCTGGGCTTGGCCACCAGGTTGCAGAAGAACTGCACGATGACGATGCCGACGATGAGGCAGATGAAGACCTGCCAGCTGGTCAGGCCGAGCGCGAACAGGCTGCCCGCGGTGACGTACCCGCCGACGCTGTGCACGTCGGACATCCAGAAGGCGAAGATGTTGTAGGAACCCCAGGGCTGTTGCTTGAGCGGCGCCAGGGCCTCGTTGGTTAGCCGCGGATCGTACTCGCGGCGGACGTCCTCCCGGCTGTCAGTATCCGTCATCTGCGCGCTCCTCATGTTCAGGTGGCCATCGGCTTGATGCGGAAGATGCTAGGAACGGGCTGTTGCGGGCCGATGACCCCGCGGATATATCTGGTCGGGTCATCAGCTGTAACGCGATGGTCAGGGGCGTAGGCGGGTCGCGGGCAGGTTCGCGACGACTTCCTGCAGGCGCCGGTAGTGCGAGGACGAGGCGGCGAGCAGGGTGTCCGCGTCGCGCGCGTGGAAGGCGTCGACCATCACCCTGTGGTCGTCGTGGAGCTCGTGTGTCATCTCGTCGGAGACGTGTGACATCGGCTGCAACGGCTCGGTGATGTTCCAGGCCGATTCGAACATGCCGAGCAGCCGCCGCATCCGGCACGGCCCGGTCAACGCGAGGTGCAGGCGGCGGCTCTGCACGTGGTGGCCGCGCGCGTCGTGCTCCTCGATGGCCCGCGACAGCGCCTCGTGCGCGGCGGCCACCTCCGCGTCGTCCTGCGCGGTCGCCGAGTTCACCGCCGCGGCCAGCGCCGCGGACTCCAGGGCCTCGCGCACGACGTAGAGTTCGGCGAGCTCGGTGCGGGTGAGCTGCGCGACGTGGTACCCGGCGCGCGGCGCGTGGTCGACGAGGCCCTCGCCGATCAGGGTTTTGAGCGCCTCGCGCACCGGGATCCGGCTGGCGGTGAAGCGGCGGGCCACGTCGTCCACGTTGATCGGCGCGCCCGGGCGCGCGAATCCGGCGAGGATGACCGAACGCAGCTCGTCCAGGATCACCTCGTGCATCGTGCCGGGGCGGTCGGCCGCGAGCTGCCAGATCCAGGCGGCCACCGGCCTACGTCTGTTCATTGCGCGGCACGCTAACCTCCGGATGTTTCGTCCCCGAGTCGATTCGGTTAGCCGACGTGCGGAAATGGGCGCGCAACCGGCGTGTCGCGCGTCGGTAACAGACCGCCGGGTACCGTGATGTCGATGATTCATGATCTGGTGATCCGAGCCGATTCGGTCTACACGCCGCGGGGTCCGCGCCCCGCCGCGGTGGTGGTGGACGCGGGTGTCGTGGCCGCCGTGCTCGACGGTACGGACGCGGTCGTGGAGGCGCGGACCGAGGTGCGTCTGGCTCGGGGGGACGACGAGGTGCTGATCCCGGGCGTCGTGGACAGCCACGTGCACGTCAACGAGCCGGGCCGGACCGAGTGGGAGGGCTTCGCGAGCGCCACCGCCGCGGCCGCCGCCGGCGGCGTGACCACGATCATCGACATGCCCCTCAACAGCATCCCGCCGACGACCACGCCCGAGGCGCTGGAGATCAAGCGCAAGGCGGCGGACGGGGCGTGCTCGGTGGATGTCGGCTTCTGGGGCGGGGCGGTGCCGCAGAACCTGGGGCGGCTCGCGGCGCTGCACGAGGCGGGCGTGTTCGGCTTCAAGGCGTTTCTGTCGCCCTCGGGCGTGCCGGAGTTCGAGCACCTGACGACGGCACAGCTCGGGCAGGCCGCCGCCGAGATCGCCGCGTTCGACGGGCTGCTGATCGTGCACGCCGAGGACCCGGGGGTGTTGGCGGAGGCTGAGGCTGTTTATGGCGACGGGACTGCCTACGAGGGGTTCGTCGCGAGCCGTCCGGACGCTGCGGAGATCACGGCGATCGAGAACGTGATCGCGGCGGTGCGCGCGACCGGAGTACGCGCGCACATCCTGCACCTCTCGTCGGCACGAGCGCTGCCGGTCATCGCAGCAGCGAAGGCGGAGGGCCTCCCGATCACCGTCGAGACGTGCCCGCACTATCTGTCCTTCGCCGAGGCCGAGATCCCGCCGGGCGCCACGCAGTTCAAGTGCTGCCCGCCGATCCGCTCAGACGCCAACCGCGAGCAGCTGTGGCAGGGCCTGATCGACGGCGTGATCGACATCATCGCCTCGGATCACTCGCCGTCGACCGCTGAGATGAAGTTCGCCGGGAACGGGGACTTCGCGCAGGCCTGGGGCGGGATCGCCGGCCTGCAGGTCGCGCTGCCCGCGGTATGGACGGCGGCGGCGTCACGCGGCCTGCCGCTGGAGTCGGTGCTCGAGTGGATGTGCGCGGGAACGGCCAAGCTGGTCGGGCTCGCGGACCGGGGACGGATCGAGCCGGGCAGCCGCGCCGACCTCGTCGCGTTCGCTCCGGGGGCGGCTGTGCGGGTCTCGGCGAGCGAGTTGCTGCACCGCAACCCCGTCAGCGCGTTCGACGGAGCCGAGCTTGTCGGGGCGGTGCGTCGGACGTGGCTGGCTGGTCAGGAGGCAGGTTCGGGGCTTGGACGTTTGCTCTCACGGCTCTGACTACCACGGCTCTTCCAGCTCATCCAGTTCGTCGTAGAGGGCTGTGATCGTGGAGACGCGGGTGCGGCCTTGGCGCGTGTGCCGGGCCAGGGTCGCGGTGGCCAGCAGGTTGACCAGGCTCATCGCGGCGGCGTAGCTGTCGAAGGGGGACGGGGAGTCGAGCGGGGCCAACAGGAGATGGGCCACGCGGTCCCGCCAGGGCTCAAGCGAGGCGTCGCCGATCAGCACGATGTTGATATCACGGGCGAGCAGGGCTTCGATCAGGGCACTGAAGCCGTGCGGGCGGCGGCGGAAGCCGACGAGGACGGCCGCGTCCTTCGGGCCGAGTTCGGCCAGGTCCTCGCCTAGGCTCTGGCCGGGCACGGGCAGCAGGGTGACGTGGGCCCTGATCTGGGCGAGTTGTTGGCGCAGGTGGAGAGCGACCGGGTAGCTGTTGCGGCGGCCGATGACGGCTACCTGCGCGGCCTCGGCGAGCAGGCGCGCGGCGGGCTCGATGCTCACGGCCGCCGCCTGGCCCATGAGGTCGAGGTTGCGCTGTTCGGCGGCCAGGTGGGCGGAGAGCTCGTCGCCGTCGTTCGCGGCGGGGCCCGAAGCCCCCATCGGCGAGCCCAGTCCGCGCAGCAACTTCGCCTGGGCACGGACCTGAGCGAAGTCCTCGTAGCCGAGCCGCCGCACGAGCCGGGACACGGTCGCCTTGGACACGCCGCTGAGCTGCGCGATCTCGGAGGCGTTGTAGACCGCGAGGTCGTCGAGCCGGTCGAGCACCACGTCGGCCGCGCGCTGTTCCTGCGGGGAGAGCGCGGCGTACTGGCGGTCGATGCGCTGGCCGATGGTCACGACGGCACTGCTCGCTTCGTTCATGCCGGTATCTTCCTATCTCGCGGCTCCACACGTCTCATAGGACCCTTCGTAGGACTCGGCGAGGTTGAGCACAGCGGCGTGCATGGCATCGATCGCGAGTGCGACGTCTGCTTCGAGGACGGATTCCTCGGGGTGATGGCTGACTCCTCCGGCGCAGCGGATGAAGAGCATGCCGACGCGGGTGAGCGTGGCGATGGCCATCGCATCGTGGCCAGCCGGGGAGAACAAGTCGAGTGGGTCGTCGTCGCCGGTCGCGGCCACACCGCTTGCCAGCGTGGCCCGCATGGCCGGGTCGCAGTGCACTGTCTCGGCGGCGTGCGTGTGCTCGACGCTCAGGGTCAGGCCGCGTCGGGCGCAGATCCTCTCGCCCTCGGCCAGGAGTTGTTCGAGCCCTGCGTCACGCAGCTCGTCCGAGGCCGCGCGCAGGTCGAGGCTGAAAATGACGGTCCCGGCGACGACGTTGACCGCGCCCGGCTGCGCGCCGATCCGGCCGATCGTCGCGATGAGGCCCAGGCCGGGTGCCAGCGACTCGACGGCGAGGATCGCCTCGCTGGCGCCCCCTAGGGCGTCGCGGCGCGCTGCGTAGGGCGTGCCGGCGTGCGCGGCGCGACCGGTGACGGTGATCAGCATCCTGCGTGCCCCGGCGATGGACGTGACCAGGCCGAGCGCACGGTCGCGCTCCTCGAGGACCGGCCCCTGCTCAATGTGCGCCTCGAGGTAGCCGACCAGGTCCTCGGGGCGACGCGCGGCACGCCCGATGGCGTCGGGGTCGAGGCCGAAGGCGGCGAACGCCTCGCGCATGGTCACGCCGTCGGCGTCGGCGAGCTTCCACCAGCTCGGATCCCAGGTCCCAGCGAGAGCACGGCTGCCGAGCAGGGTGGCGCCGAAGCGGGTGCCCTCCTCGTCGCCGAACCCGACGACTTCGAGGGCGAATGGAAGAGTTCTGCCGCTCTCCCTGATCCGCGCGGCGACGTCGATGGCGATCATCACACCGAGGATGCCGTCGTAGCGACCGGCCTGGGGGACGGTGTCGATGTGCGAGCCGAGCAGCAGTATCGGGAGGCTGGGACGTACGCCCTCCAGTCGTCCGCAGACGTTGCCCGCCGCGTCCTGCCAGGTGGCGAGACCTGCGTCGGTCATCCACTGGGCCACGGCCGCGTTGGCCGCCTTGTGTTCGACGGTCAGGTAAGTACGCTCGATCAGGCCGTCAGCGAGCGCCGATATCCCGGCCAGCTCATCGCAGCGTTCGAGGACAGTGCGCGCGGTCATACGACAGCCTCCTCATATACGCTGCTCTGATAAACCTCGTGAGCTCCCGCCACTCCCCCGCCGGCCACGACCTTCGCCCCCGCGCCGCGCAGAACCTGTTCGAGTGCTGCGAGGGTGGTGAGCACGGCATCCTTGCGCGCGTTGTACCCCATCGTGCCGATCCGCCAAATCCTGCCCCGTAGCGGGCCGAAAGACGTGCCGATCTCGATGCCGTAGTCGGCGAGCATGCCGGTGCGCACGTCCGCGTCGCCCACGCCGTCCGGGATCAGCACACCGACTACGTTGTTCATACGCCGGTCCTGATCCCCGAAGACCTCGAGGCCGAGGCCGGTCACGCCGGCGGCCATCGCGGCGCCGTGCAGCCGATGGCGTTCGACGGCCACTTCTAGAGTCTCCTCGACGAGCAGCGCCGCGCACTCGCGGGCCGCGTAGAGCGCGCTGGTGGCCTCCGTGTGGTGATTCAGCCGTCGCGGACCCCAGTAGTCGAAAACCATGGCCAAATCGAAGTAGTTCGAGCCGATGCGCAGGCTGTTGTCCTCATCGCCCTCCTCGCGCAGCCCGGCTTCGATCTGCCGACGCCCCGTGATCACCTCGGTCGCGCGGGGCGAGAACGTGGCCGGCGCGGTGCCCGAGGGCCCGCCGAGGCACTTCTGCAGCCCGGCGGTCGCCGCGTCGACCCCCCAAGCGTCAGCAGTAAAACGGTTGCCGCCGAGGCTCGCGGTCACGTCGGCATAGAGCAGCACGTCGTACTGCGCACAGACCTCGCCGAGTCCATCGAGCGGCTGGAGCATGGTGGTCGACGTGTCGCCGTGCACCATCGCGAGCAGTCGAGGCCTGATACGCCGGACGGCGTCCGCGATGACTTCGGGTTCGAAGACGGTCCCCCACGGCACCTCGATCGTGTGCACCTCGGCCCCGGCCCGGGAGGCGATCTCGGCCAGCAGGTGCCCGAAGCGCCCGAAGATCGGAACGAGCACGCGTTCGCCGGGTGCGACGAGGGAGACGAGCGCGGCCTCGATCCCGGCCCGCGCCGTCCCGTCGATCAGTAGGGTCTGCTCGTTGGCGGTGCCGAAGACCTGGCGGTAGAGCGCGGAGGTGTCGGCCATGTAGCCGGTCATGACGGGGTCGTACTGGCCGATCAGCGGGGTGGAGAGGGCACGCAGGACCCGTGGGTGGGCGTTAACCGGGCCCGGGCCCATGAGCAGCCGAGGGGGTGGGTCGAGCGGGTGCGGGGTCGAACTTGCGGTCATGGGCGGGTCTCCTTGCGGGGAAGGCGGGGCGGCCTAGCGGGCTTCGGCCGAGTCGAGAGCGGCGGCGCGGTCGATCAGCTCAAGATCCGAACCGCGTGGGCCGAGCAGGCTGAGGCCGACCGGCAGGCCGTCAACGGTGAGCAGTGGCGCGGAGACCGCGGGGCGGCCGGTGATCGCGGCTAGACAGGTCAGGGTGATGGTTGCGGTGCGGGTCGCGTCGATGGAGGCGGGGGCTGCGGCCAGCGGGGGCGCGGGGGTCGGCGTCGTCGGGAGGATCAGGATGCTGTCGCCGAGTTCCGCATCGAGCTCGGCGCGGACGGCATCGAGGACCTTGCGGGCCGCGCGCTCGTCCTCCGCGGTGACGCCAGCGGCCCAGCTAAAGCGGCTGGCGACGTCCGGTCCCAGCGCATCAGGATGTTCGCGAACCCACGCCCCGTGTGTTCGCCAGGCCTCGGCGGCTTGGACGGTCCGGAAGGCCTCGCGGCTCGCCTCCCGCTGTGGTGCCGTTTCCGCCAGGGCGGTTGGGCCTGTTATTTTCGCGGGGTCGAGGCCCCATCCGGCCAGCCTCGCCGCGAACGCTTCCCGCACGGCGGGGTCCACGAGCTCCATCAACGCGGGGCAGAACACGAATTCGCCGCTCGTCGCCTGCCGCCCGACGCCGGATGCCTCGGCCGCCTTCGTGAGCAGGTCGGGTGTGCGGGTGAGCCAGCCGACCGTGTCGAAGCTTGGGGCTAGCGGAAGCAGTCCCTCAGCGCTGACAGCCCCGTGCGTGGTCCGCAGGCCCCAAAGGCCCTGATACGAGGCTGGGACGCGGATCGAGCCCGCAGTGTCCGTGCCTAGACCGATGCTCGCGTGGCCCATCGCGACGGCCGAGGCCGGTCCGTTCGACGAGCCGCCGGGGAGTCGGCGCGGCGCGCGCGGGTTGGGCGGGGTGCCGTAGTGGGTGTTGGTCCCGGCGATGCTGTATGCGAACTCGTCCGTCCGGGCGATGCCGCGAATCTCGGCTCCGGCGTCGAGCAGGGACTGGACGGCGGCGGCGTGTCGCGGCTCAGACTTGGACTCAGCGAGGTACGTCGGATTCCCGGCCCCAACGGAGAACCCTGCGACGGAGAACAGATCCTTGACCGCGACGGTCTCGCCGTTGAGCGAGCCCCCGGGCGTGCTCGGCGGGACGAGGGGGTGGCCGACGACGCGCCAGATGCGTGGGTCGGCCGCCGGTGCCGGACCCGCCACCTGCGCGGCCGAGATTCGCCAGCGTCCGTCCGCGCAGTGCTCCCAGACCTGCGTGACCAGGCCCGATCCGCCGGCGATCGGCTCGTTGACCGACACGAGCAGCACGTGGTCCGGGCCCAAGCGCCGCGCGTGCACCTCGCGGACAGTACGACGTGGAGCTCCGCCACGGCCGCCACGGAATCGACTGATCTGCTCGTGCCCGATCAGCAGGCCGGACGCGTCGCCGCGCAGGGCACGCTCGTCGGCCACGAAAGCGTCATCGAGGACTGATAGGTCGTCGTCCATAAGGGCCCGTTCATACGACCAGAATGCGGACGAGAGCTCGTCCGGCACGGCGTCGCCGAGAATCTCAGGCATGGAAAGACCCGTCGGATCCGAAGTCGGCCAACCTGATCCGCGCATGTACACCGGTCACGCGGTCGACGACCTGGGAGATGTTGAAGTCCGTCGCAGCGCTCAGATATGCGAGGGCGTGCTCCGGGTCCATCCCGAATCTGGCTCGCAGCAGGCTGATCGCGGCACGCACGCAGCGTCGCATCGCCTCGTCGAGATCGGGATCGAGGCCGGTGGGGATCAGGTAGTCGGCAGTCTCCGCGAGAGCCCCGGCGAGCCGCCCGAAGCGTTCGACGGCCGCCGCCTCGTCCAGCACGTCGAAGCGGACCGTCGCGCGCAACGAGGCTTCGAGCGCGGTCAGGGCCACCTCGCCGTCGCCCTGCGCGAAGTGCGGATCGCCGACGTAGGCCAGCGCGCCCGGGACCTGAACGGGCAGGTACAGCGAACTGCCGGCCGTCAGAAGATTGATGTCGATATTGCCGCCGTGCGCGCCCGGCGGAACCGAGTGCGGACGCTCGTCCCCCGCCGCCGCGACGCCCATGATGCCGAGGAAGGGCGCGATCGGGAAGCGGATCGAGCGCGGGGCGCCGTCGCGCGGGGCCATCGCAGCGTACTTCGATTCCGTCCAGTCCGCATCGCCTAAGGCAGAGAGGTCGAGCGCGGCGAACACGCTCACCGTCCCCGGCCTACGCGGGAACTCGCCGGGTAGCGCGCCCCTGCCGTGCCGGTTCGAGATGATGCCGTAGGGCACGCGCGGCAGGGTCTCGACGACCGTCATCTTCAATAGGTCGCCCGGCCGCGCGCCGCGCACGTGGATCGGTCCGGTGACCACGTGCGGGCCGTCGGCCGCCGGATCCCGGCCCTCGAAAGACTCAGCCAGGTCCACCGCGTCGCGCAGCATCTGCTCGGGGCCGAAGACGCCGTGCTTGGCGAAGAAGACCAGCGGGTCGCGCCCCTGGTCCTCGAGGATTCCCTCGTGGCTGACGGTGTCGATCGTGACCTCGTCGCCCGGGTCGATCGTCAGCACCGGCGCGTCCCGCTCGCACGGCAGCCTCCCCCACAGCGCCGTGCCGCCGGAGACCGGCAGGTAGTGCCGGGCGCGGATCGGTCCGAGCCCGGACTGCAATATGGGAGACGAGGTCATGCTTCCGAAGCTAGGCACGCCGCGTTTCATCCACGTCACGCGAGCTTGAAACGGTTGTTTCGTCGGTGCGGCTAGGTCAGGGTGACTGAGCCGTGCGGCCAGTCAAGAAGGAGAGATCGTGGAGAAATCCGCGTTTCACCTCGTGGAGGAGCGGGGTCAGGCTACGTCGACCGGCACCGCGCGCGGTCGTGGCGGCAGCCTGGTTCGCGAACCGGCCGTCAGTCGGCGGCCTCGGAGACCAGCTTGCCGGCCAGCCTGTCAGGGCGGGGCCAGCGCACGTCGTGCGCCCAACGCAGGCGCTCGAAGATCCAGATGACGCGGGCGGAGGGGTCGAGCTGGCCGGGCAGCACGCCGTGCCGGGCGCCGCTGGGGTCGGCGTGATGGGAGTTGTGCCAGCTCTCGCCGAAGGAGATCAGGGCGAGCGGCCAGAAGTTGGTGGCGCGGTCGCGGCTGGAGAAGGGGCGCTTGCCCACGACGTGGCACACGGAGTTCACCGACCAGGTGACGTGGTGCAGAAGCGCCATCCGCATCAGCCCGGCCCAGAAGAAGGCCTCGGCCGCGCCTTCCCAGCGGCCGGTCACCAGCCAGCCGACGAGCGCGGGCCCGAGCAGGGAGAACGCGGTGAGCGGCCCGAAGAGCCGGCCGACGACGCGCATGTCCTTGTCCTCGGCGAGGTCCGGGGCGAACCGGGACCGGTTGCTCAGCTCCCGCTTCAGCATCCAGCCGACGTGCGCGTACACGAAGCCCTTGACCAGGGCCCGTGCGTTCGTCCCGTAGCGCCACGGCGAGTGCGGGTCGCCCTCGCGGTCGGAGAACGCGTGGTGGCGGCGGTGGTTCGCGACCCACTGGACCGGCGTGCCCTCGACCGCGAGTGAGCCCGCGACCGCGAGGCCGATGCGCAGGGCGCGCTTGGCCTTGAACGCGCGGTGCGTGAAGCAGCGGTGGAAGCCGACCGTGACGCCGAGGCCTGATACGACGTAGAAGACGGCGGCCATGCCGATGTCGAGTGCCGAAAGCCCCCGGCCCCAGGCGAGCGGGACCGCGATGAGCAGGCAGAGCATCGGTCCGACGACGAAGGCCCACATCGCGATTCCGGCGGCGCGGGTCTGCGGCTGGTCCAGCATCGGCTTGGGCCCGGCGTCCGGCAGCGGCCCGGCGGCGGCGGGGGCTGCGGCGTCGGTGGTGGTGGTGGTGGTGGTGGTGACTGCGGAGGTCGGAACGGCGGGCAGGTCGGCGGCGGGAGCCAGGTCCATGGCCTCAGTGTGCGGCAGCACCCGGGTCTTTCCCATGAACGGCGCAACGCGCCGACCGGCCGAGTCGGTGAACGGCGAGAACACAGATCCCATGAGCGGACCTTACAGCCACACTGAAGATCCGTCGTCGCGTACGATCCCAGACGTGGTCACCGCGACGGAAAGAGAGCCCGTGGACGGCAAGGGGTGGGTCACCCGGGAGCGGATCGCCGAAGTGGCGCGGTTCTGCGCGGTGGGGCTGGCCACGTTCGGCCTCGACGAAGGCTGCCTGATCCTGCTGCGCAGCCACAGCCCGATGCCGCTCGCCCTGGACACGGCGTTGGCGTACACACTCGCGGCGCTGGTCAACTTCGTGCTGAGCCGGCAGTGGGTCTTCGAGCAGGCCTCCCAGGGCGCCGATCCGCGCACCGCGCTCGTGCGCTACGTCGTCGTGGTCGTGATCGGGCTCCTGGTCACCGCGGCCGCAGTGCCGGGGTTGTCCGACGCCGGGCTCGACTACCGGATAGCCAAGATCGTCGTCTCGCTGCTGATCGGCATCGCCAACTACTTCGCGTTCCCGGCTTGGGTCTTCCGCGGGACCAAGCGCTGAGCTCCGCAGGCCGCCGATGCTACGGCAGCACGCTGTCAGCCAGGCGCGGGGCGGGTGGGCGGGTAACGAACCCGCCGCCCTCGCACGGGTACCGGACACACCGACACGAGGCGGCACCCACCACTCCCAACCCCAGCCACCAACGCCACACGACCACACTGGAACACCGTCCCGCCCCCGAGTGATCCGAGGGCTGGGTGGGGAAGGGGGTGACGACGAGGTTCGGGGCGCGGCGTGAAGGTAGGCTGCCGGGTTCCGAACATCCAGACGAAAGAGGAGCCATCGGCATGGCAGGACGAGTCGCCGTCACGGGAGCCAGCGGGAAGCTCGGGCGCACGGTCGTGAAGGACCTGGTCGAGCACGGCTGGGAGGTGTTCGCGCTCGACCAGGCGCCGCCGCGGGAGCAGGTGTGTCCGTTCGTGCGGGTGAACCTGACGGACTTCGGGCAGACGGTCGGGGCGCTGACGGCGGTCGACGACCGGTACCGCGGGCTTGACGCCGTCGTGCACCTCGCCGCGATTCCGGCGCCGGGGCTGGTGCCCAACGCGGCGACGTTCGCGAACAACATCACCTGCTCCTACAACGTGTTCGAGGCCGCACGCGTGGCCGGGATCCGCAACCTGGTGTGGGCCTCCAGCGAGACCGTGCTCGGCCTCCCGTTCGACACTCCCCCGCCCTACCTGCCCGTGGACGAGGAGTACGCGGCTCGGCCGGAGTCGGCGTATTCGCTGGGCAAGCACCTCGAGGAGCAGCTTGCCGCGCAGTACTGCCGGTGGATTCCCGATCTGAAGGCGATCGGGCTGCGGTTCTCCAACGTCATGGACGTCGAGGACTACGCCGCGTTCCCGTCCTTCGACGCCGACGCGCTGCTGCGCAAGTGGAATCTGTGGTCCTATATCGACGCCCGGGACGCCGCGCAGGCGGTTCGGCTGTCCTTGCAGCACGAGGCGACCGGTGTGGACGTGTTCATCATCGCCAGTCCTGACTCGGTGATGACCAGGCCGACCAGCGAACTCGCCGCCGAGGTGTTCCCGGACGTCGAGGTGCTTCGGCCGGTCGGGGAGCATGAGGCGCTGCTGTCCAGCGCGAAGGCCCAGCGGGTGCTCGGCTACGACCCGCAGCACACCTGGCGGCAACATGTGGCCGTAGACGCCGTCTGACCTGCACCGGCTCACCCGCACGGGCGGTCCAGGGCGCCGCACCCCGGGACCGCCCCGGATGATCGAGGCATCGGCTCCCGGTCGGAAAGGTCACGCTGATGCCCCGTTCCACCGCCACCCGCGCCCGGATGCGGAAGCTCGCCGCGCTCAGCCCCTTCGAGCTCAAGGGCGAGTTCATCGCCAAGGCCGAGCAGGGGGCGCGCAAGAACGACTTCTCCATGCTCAACGCGGGGCGCGGCAACCCGAACTGGACCGCCACCGGGCCGCGCGAGGCGTTCTTCGCGCTCGGGCACTTCGCGATGACCGAGTCGCGCCGCGTGTGAACCGGGGACGACCTCGGCGGCATGCCGCAGGTGCACGGGGCCGCGGCGCGGTTCGCCACCTGGGCGCGGAAGAACGCGATGATCCCGGGTGTGGACCTGCTCGAGCGCTGCGTCTACTTCGGCGTGACCAAGCTCGGCTTCGAGGCGGACGCCTGGGTACACGAGCTGGTCGACGGGATCGTCGGCGACAACTATCCGGTGCCCGACCGGATGCTGACGCACTGCGAGAAGGTCGTCGAGGCCTACCTCGACCGAGAGTTGTTCGACAACCGGCCGCCCGCCGGCACCTTCGACCTGTTCGCCACCGAGGGCGGCACGGCGGCGATGTGCTACATCTTCGACTCGCTCAAGCAGAACCGGCTCGTCCGGCCCGGCGACAAGATCGCGCTGATGGTGCCGATCTTCAATCCGTACATCGAGATCCCACAGCTCGACGAGTACAGCATGGAGGTCGTGAAGATCGAGGCGAGCATGTGGGCCGAGGAGGGCGTGCGGCAGTGGCGCTATCCAGCCGAGGAGATCGCAAAGCTCGAAGATCCGGCCGTCAAGGTGCTGTGTCTGGTGAACCCGTCCAACCCGCCGTCGATGGCGCTGGCGGACCGGGTCGCCAAGCAGATCAAGGACATCGTCGCTAAGAAGAACCCGAACTTGATCATCGTGACGGACGACGTGTACGGCACGTTCGTCGAGGGCTTCCGGTCGATCGCCGCCGACCTGCCGCGCAACACGCTGCTCGTATATTCGTACTCGAAGCATTACGGCGCGACCGGCTGGCGGCTCGGGGTGATCGGGCTGCACGAGAACAACGTGATCGACCAGATGATCGCCAAGCTGCCCGCGGCCGATCGCAAGGCCCTGCATCGCCGCTACGAGTCGCTGTCCACGCACCCCGACAAGATCAAGTTCATCGACCGCCTGGTGGCCGACTCACGCTCGGTGGGGCTGAACCACACCGCCGGGCTCAGCCTGCCGCAGCAGATCCAGATGGCCCTGTTCTCGCTGTTCGACCTGCAGGACGAGGGCCAGGACTACAAGCGGCTGGTGCGCTCGATCGTCAAGCGGCGCCTCGATCTGCTGCTCGAGGGCAGCGGGATGAAGGTGGCCGAGGACCCGCGACGCGCCGGGTACTACATCGATCTTGACCTGCTCGCCGAGGCCGAGCGCACGCAGGGCGAGGAGTTCGCCGCGTATCTGGAGGCGGGCTACGAGCCGATCGATCCGCTCTTCCGGCTGGCCGAGCAGACCGGCGTGGTGCTGCTCAACGGCGGCGGCTTCGACGGGCCCGAATGGTCGGTGCGCGTCTCGCTGGCGAACCTCGACGACCTGGACTACCTCAAGATCGGCCACAGCCTGCGGATGATCTTCCAGGAGTACGTCGCGGAGTGGCAGGCGGCCCGGGCTCGGCCTAAACCGGCACGCTCCGGTCCCGGTAAGTCGACATCGAGTGCTTGACCAGCCGGATCAGCACCGCCTTGACCGAGTCCCGGTCGCGCGCGTCGCACGGGAGCACCGGCACGTGCTTCGGCACGGCCAGGGCCTCGCGCACGTCGCTGACCGCGTGCGAGTGGTGGCCGTGGAAGCCGTTGATGCCGATCACGTACGGCAGCTTGGCGTCGTCGAAGTAGTCGATCGCCGAGAAGCAGTCGGCCAGCCGCCGCGTGTCGACCAGCACCACCGCGCCGATCGCACCGCGGCACAGGTCGTCCCACATGTACCAGAAGCGGTTCTGGCCCGGAGTGCCGAACAGGTACAGGATCAGGTCCCGGTCCAGGCTGATCCGGCCGAAGTCCATGGCCACGGTGGTGGCCGTCTTCTCCGGCACCGCGCTCAGGTCGTCCACGCCGTGGCTGGCCGCGGTCATCACGGCCTCCGTGGTGAGCGGGTCGATCTCGGAGACCGCTCCGACGAAGGTGGTCTTGCCCACCCCGAAGCCGCCCGCGATGACGATCTTCGCCGAGGTCGCGCGCACCTCAGAGGTTCTCGAGTCCACTGAGCACCCTTTCCAACAGCTCTATGTCGGGCACCGAGTCCCCGCCGGTCGGCTCGACGTCCACGAGCCCGTACTCGGCCAGGTCGCCGACGACGACCCCGGCGACCCCGAGCGGGACGCCGAGCAGGGCGGCGATCTCGGCCACCGACTTCACGTCGGCGCACAGCCGGCACACCGCCTCGTACTCCGGCACGAGCGTGTGCATCACCTCGCGGCCGCGCCTGGTGGTGGAGACCAGCGCCTCGAGGGCGAGCTTGGCGTGCGACTCGGTCCGCCCGCCGGTGACCGCGTACGGGCGCACGAAGGGGGACGACCCTTCCGGGCTCACTCCGCAACTCCCCTCGTCGCCTGACGGCGGCTCACTCGCGCTCGGCCGTCATGGCGGCCCGGTACCTCTCTCTCATCTCCCTCATCGCATCTTCTCTCACCTCGCCGGCAACGCCGCCTGAAGCTCCTCGCGCAGCGCCGGGGTCAGCACATCCCCGGTGCGCTCGACGACGAGCGTCATCTGATAGCCGATCAGGCCCATGTCGCACTCCGGCGCGGCCATCACGGCGAAGACCGAGCCGTCGCTGATCTGCATCACGAACAGGAAGCCGCGCTTCATCTCGACGATGGTCTGGGTGACCGTGCCGCCCTCGAAGATCCGCGCCGCGCCCTGGGTGAGGCTGGCGAGACCGCAGGCCACGGCCGCGAGCTGGTCGGCCCGGTCCCGGGCGAGCCCGTCCGAGAAGGCGAGCACGAGGCCGTCCGAGGAGAGCACCACGGCGTGGGCGACCTTCGGGACCTGGTCGACGAAGTTGTTGATCAGCCAGTTCAGGTCCTTCGCGGCCTGACTCAGTTCTTCCATGGCGACGCTCTTCCGGTCGAGGGGGTTCACGGCTGGCCTCCCGGGGACGGATCCTGGCGAAACTGCGGCGGCGGCACGGCCCGGGCGGCGCCGGTGCCGCCCGCGCGACCGGGCACCAGGTTCGCGCGCGGGGTGCGTTTGGGCAAGCCCGCGGTGGTCTGGCCGTCCCGGGCCGGGTTCGCCAGGGCCTGGGCCGCGCGCCAGCCGGCGTCGCCGGGCGAGCTCCAGTCCCGCGGCGGCTCCGCCGGCTCGGGCGGGGCCGCCGGAGCGGCCACGGCGGCGGGCGCGGGCGCCTGCTGCTCGGCGACGGCCTGCTCGGGCTGGGCGGCGCGGCCCGCCACGGCGGCGGAGCCCGGGGCGGCCTGGTACGCGGCGTCGGGCTCGGGCGGCGGGGCCGGGCGGCGGGCGGCCGCGCGGGCCTGCTCGCGGCGGCGGAACCACTCGGACTCGATGGCCTCGAAGATCGGCGTGGGCTCGACCGGCCGGGCCTCGGCGGGCGCGGGCGGCTGCGCTTGCGGGCGGGCGTGCCGCTGCGGCGGAACCGGGTGCTCCGGGGCGCGGTTGCGCTGCGGGAGCCGGCCGCCGAACGCGTCCGCGAGCCGGGGCTGCGGGACCTGCGGCGGCGCGTCGTCCAGCGGCCCCGGCTGCGCGGGCCAGGGCTGCCCGGTCTGCGGCCGCTCGTCCGGCGCGCCCGGCTGCTGCGGGAACTGCGGGAAGTCGGACTGGCCGAAGCCGCCGCCGTAGCCGCGGAAGGGGTCCTCGCGCGGCTGGGCGAGCGGGGTCCCGGCCGGGGCCTGCGCCTCGTCGGCGGGATCGGGCTTGCGCTCCTCGGAGGGTTGGAACCACGTGGTGCCGGTCGCGAGCTCGTCCAGCGGTCCCCCGGGCTGCAGCGGCGAGCGCGGGTCGTACCAGGGGGCCGGGTTGGGCCGCTCCCCGGACTCGGGCTGCCAGCCGCCGAGGGACGCGGCGACGCCGTTGGCCGGCGCGTCGCCGAGCAGCGCGGCGGCGGGGGCGCCGGAGACCGTGCCCTGGTTCGCCGCGCGGGAGAACTGCCGGGAGAGCGCGTAGAACTCGTCGTCCACCTGGCTCTGGCCGGGCAGCGGCTGTCCGGCCTCGCGGGCGAGCAGCCCGGCCGGCAGGTGGATCAGCGCCGCGACGCCGCCGACCTGGGACTCGCCGAGCCGGACCTCGATGCCGTAGCGGGCGGCGAGCCGGCCGACGACGTACAGGCCCATCCGGCGAGCGACGGAGACGTCGACCACGGGCGGGTGGCTGATCCGCTCGTTGGCCTCGTCGAGTTCGGCGCGCTTCATGCCGATGCCCGCGTCCTCGATCCGCACGACCACGCCGCCGTTCTCGGCGGCCCGCGCGGCGATCCACACCTTGGTGCGCGGGGCCGAGAACGCGGTGGCGTTCTCCAGCAGCTCGGCGATCAGGTGCGCGACGTCGGGGGCGGCCTTGCCGATGATGCCGACGCGCGGCACCTCGCCCAGGATGATCCGCTCGTAGTGCTCGACCTCGGCGGCGGCGGCGCGGGCCACGTCGACCAGGCGCACCGCGTCGGTCCACCGGCGGGCCGTCTCCTCGCCCGCGAGGACCAGCAGGTTCTCGTTGTTGCGGCGCATCCGGGTGGCCAGGTGGTCGAGCCGGAAGAGCTGGGCGAGCCGGCCGGGCTCGCGTTCGCCGCTCTCCAGATCGTCGATCAGCTGGAGCTGGCGTTCCACCAGGGTCTGGCTGCGCCGGGAGAGGTTGGTGAAGACCGCGTTGACGCTGGCCCGCAGCAGCGCCTGCTCGGTGGCGAGCCGGATGGCGGACCTGTTGACCTCGTCGAAGGCCCGGGCGACGGCGCCGATCTCGTCCCGGCTGTCGATCGGGATGGGTTTGACGTCGATCGGGGCCTCGGCCTGCGCCGGATCGCGCAGCCGTTCGATGACGGCGGGCAGCCGCACCTCGGCGATGTCGAGCGCCGAGGTGCGCAGCACCTGCAGCGGCCGGCTGATCGAGCGGGCGATGATGGTCGTCGCGGCGAAGGCCAGTAGCAGCACCGCGATGATCAGGCCCGCGTTGAGGTAGAGGTCGTCGCGCGCGGAGGTGAGCAGCGCGGCGGCGCGCTGCAGGATGTCCTGCCCGACGACGCCCTCGATCGCCCTGATCTGGTCGATCTTGGTGGTGGTCTCGGCGAACGCCGTAGTGTCGTTGACGCCGACCTGGCTGACCGGGAAGTCCTGCAGCGCCGAGTCGATGGTCTGCTGGACGGTGCTGTCCGCGGCTCCGGTCGCGTCGCCGCCGACGTCCGCCTGGTAGAGGTCGATGACGGGGACGGGGGCCTGCGCGTTGATGACCGCCAGGGTGCTGTTGTACTGGGCCTGCGCCTGGACCAGGTCCTCCTGCTGGGCCAGCAGTTCCCCGCCGTCGCCGCCGAGGATGCCGACGAGGTAGCCGCGCTCCTGCGAGGTCTGCTCGCCGACCTGCTCGACCAGGCCCAGGGTGCTGACGTACGAGGCGAGGCCGTGGTCGGTGGTGTCGGTGGAGAGCTGGTTGCTGAAGTTCAGCAGGTCGCTGATGATCGTGGTGTAAGCCTGGTAGATCGGCCGGCTGGCGCCGAGGCTGGTGACCGAGACGCGCAGCGTGGCCAGGTCGCCGAGGCGGGCGACGGCCTGCTGCATCAGGGTCTGCACCGAGCCGGCCAGCGAGCCGAGCGCCGGGGCGTAGGTCCGCTCGGCCGCGGCGAACGCGGTGACCTGGGCCTGGGTGGCGGCCTCGGTCTGAGAGAGCGCGGTCATGTCCGAGGCCAGCTCGCCGTCGGTGAGGTAGACCTCGACCGCGTCCCGCTCGTCCTGGACCGCGTAGATGAGCCCTGCCATGGTCAGCGCGACGTGCGCCTGGCCGCCGAGGTCGTTCTCCGAGCGGATCACGGCGTCCTCGCTGACCACGCGCGCGGAGGCCAGGGCCACGCCGGCGATCAGCGGCACCAGCACGAGCAGGACCAGCCTCTTGCGCAGGCGGAGGTCGCGCAGGCTCCAGCGCCGCCGCGGCGCGGGGCCTGGGTCACGCGGCGAAGCGCTTACCGCGGTGCCTGAGTCGCGCACAGATCCTCGCAATCAACGTGGGGAAACGGGGCGGAAATCCATATCGTTCCCGCCGCTGCGGCCGCGTGGTGCCGCGGCCTTCATCTGGGCGCTCCGAAGATTCGTGGGTGTCGGGTATCCCGTATTTGAGCACAGGGGCACTTCGGGGGCCAAGAGTTCGCACTACTGACTTTAGGACTCTGCCGACCGCTTCCGCCACCCTTAAGAGTGCGTTGAAACGGGCGGCCGAACCGGTCACCGGGGCGGTCCGATCAGGTCTCCGATGGCGTGGTGAACACACAGCATGGCATACAGCTCCTGGCGGACCATTTCAGGGTCCTTAGATCTCAGCTCGAGCCGGTCGCCGCCGCCCTGGCCGCCGATGCCGGCGAAGCCGGGGCCGTCCGCTAGACGCTCGTCGTACAGGGCGGAGAGCTCGGCGGCCGAGGCGGCGCGGTGGTCCAGCATCGAGACGGCGAGACGGCCGTGCCGTCCGGCGCCGCGGCTGAAGACGCGCACCATGATCTCCGAACCGTCGTCGGCGGGGATTTTGCCTAAATATGAACCGTCCGGGAGCCTGGTCGCTCCCGTGGGCTGCACGTGATCGGCCAGCGGCCAGAGCTGCTCGGCCCCCCAGCGCTCGACGGCGGTCCACAGCCGGGCGCACAGCGGACGCTCGTCCATGATCAGCAGGTCGCCCGGCCCGATCACGCCGGCCGGCAGCCGCTCGGAGCCCGGCCCGGCGGTGTCGGCGACGTCGGCCGCGACGATCCGGCCGCTGCCGTTCTCCATCAGCAGGCTCAGCCGCGCGTGCACCGGGGTGCGCGGCGGCCGGGCGGCCGGGCTCGCGGCCGTCTGCGTCGCTGTGCCACCGCCGAAGCCCCGCAGGTTCGCCGGGGTGGCCGGCACGCCCACGTCGAGGTCGCTCAGCCGCAGCGGGCGCAGTCCGTGGAACCTGGCCGGGCCGGTGGCCGCGGCCGGGCCGGCCGCCTGCTCGAACAGCAGCCGGAGCGGTTCGACGCCGAGTCGCCGCCTGGCGCGGCCGATCGCGGCCGCACTCGCCGGCTCCTCGGCGGCGGCCGGCAGCGCCAGGCCGGGCGCGTCCCGCAGGATCTCGGTCAGGATCAGCTCGTAAGGCAGTGCCTTGAAGATCCACATGCCGAGGGTGAAATACACCATGAGGCGGGCCGGTAGCAGCCGTTGCCGCTGCTCCCTGCGCTCCGCCGTGTCGAGCACGCGGTCCACCTGGACAGGAGGAAACGACCGCAGCAGCACCCCGAGGGCGACGCGCTGCGGAAGCCTCGTGTCCGGATGGTGGGTCATCCGGTCGGCCGGGGGCATGGCCGTACTTTAGGGCACGGGGAAAGAATGGTCAGCAACAAAGAACACTAAGTTAGTAGCCTCCCGTCGAACACTCTTGTTGCTCCGGAGCCAGGGATGGCATTCTCATCACTCGTACACGGGGCCAGAGGAATTCGTGCACGACGAGAGGCGGATTGCCGGATGCGATCGTTCGACCCGGCCGACGACGCCCAGGCGCCGGAAGCCGCTCCCCCGCTGCTCGAGCTCCGCGCCCTGACCAAGCGGTTCGCCGATCCGAAGCAGGGTGAGCGGACCGTCGTCGGGGGCCTCGACCTCAAGGTGCCGCCGGGCGAGTTCTGCGCGCTGGTCGGTCCGACCGGCTGCGGCAAGTCCACCGTGCTGTCCATGATCGCGGGCCTGGAGCGTCCGAGTTCCGGCACAGTCACGGCGGACGGCGCGCGGCTGGCCGGCATCGACCCGCGCACCGGCTTCGTCTTCCAGAAGGACGCCGTCTTCCCGTGGAAGACGGTGCTGGCGAACATCGCCGCCGGGCCCCGGTTCCGCGGCGTCGACCGGCAGACGGCGATCGAGCTGGCCCACGAATGGATCATCCGGGTCGGGCTCGAGGGCTTCGAGCAGCACTACCCGGACCAGCTGTCCGGGGGCATGCGCAAACGCGTCGCCCTCGCCCAGACCTTCGTCAATCGGCCGAAGATCCTGCTGATGGACGAACCCTTCTCCGGCCTCGACGCGCAGACCCGGCAGATCATGGCCGAGGAACTGCTCGGCCTCTGGGGATCGCTCGGCGCCTCGGTCCTGTTCGTCACCCACGACCTGGAAGAGGCCATCGCGCTCGCGGACCGCGTCGTCGTGCTGACCGCACGGCCGGCCACCGTCAAGAAGGAGTTCACCGTCGATCTCCCCCGGCCGCGTTCGCCGCGCAAGATCCGCTTCGACCCACGATTCGTCCAACTGCACGAGGAGATCTGGTCCAGCCTCAGCGACGAAGTGCAGATCGCCTATGCCCGAGCCACCGCTGCGCACTGAACTGACACACTCATGAAAACCTTCGTACGACGAACGACCGTGCCCGCGATCCAGATCGGGCTGCTCGCGGCGCTGCTCGGCGCCTGGCAGCTCGGCGTGGACACGAAGAGAATCAGCGTGTTCTTCTTCGGCTCCCCGGCCGGCACCTGGCGCGAGCTCTACGAGTGGATCCGCCGCGGCACCGTGCAGGGCCCGCTCTGGCAGCAGGCGTGGGTCACCCTGCAGGAGACGCTGATCGGCTTCGCGATCGGCGTCCTGCTCGGCGTGCTGCTCGGCATGGTGCTCGGCCGGATCCCGTTCCTGGCCCGGATCTTCACCGTGTACATCGGCACCGCGAACTCGATCCCGCGGATCGTGCTCGGCTCGGTGTTCATCATCTGGTTCGGCACCGGCATGGGCTCGAAGATCGCGCTGGTCGTCGTGCTGGTGTTCTTCAGCGTGTTCTTCAACGCCTTCCAGGGCGCCAGGGACGTCGACCAGAACCTGATCGCCAACGCGCTGGTCCTCGGCGCGCGCCGCCACACGGTGATGCTGCAGGTCGTCTTCCCCTCGGCGTTCAGCTGGATCATCACGAGCCTGCGGGTCGCCTTCGGGCTCGCGATCACCGGCGCGGTGGTCGGCGAGCTCCTCGGCGCCACCCAGGGTCTCGGCCTGCTGATCCAGCAGGCGCAGGGCAACTTCGACCCCGACGGCGTATACGCCGGGCTCGTCGTGACCACGCTGCTCGCCCTGGTCGTCGAGGGGCTGATCACCGTCCTCGAGCGCCGGCTGCTGCGGTGGAAGCCGCAGCGTCGGCCGCAGGCCGCCACCACCTGAGCGGGAGCGCGGCTCCGCGAAGGCCCGCCCCGCCCGTCTACCCATCACCCAACCACGAGAAAGCCGGTATCCACTCCCATGTACCGCATGAACCGCAAAAGCAACAGAAGACTGACGGTGTCACTCGTCGCCGCCTTGGCCCTGACGGCCGCTGGATGCTCGAGCAAGGCGTCGGACCCCGCGTCGGCGAGCAACGTCGCCGACCCGGCGACGGTGACGCTCGCGGTCTCCAACGCCACCAACCAGACGTACCTCTCGCTCGTCCTGGCGCAGCAGCTCGGCTACTTCAGCAAGCTGGGCGTGAACGTGAAGGTCCTCAACACCACCACCGGTGCCCAGAACTGGACCGACATGCTCTCGCACCAGGTGGACGGCGTGGTCGGCTTCTACGACCACAACATCGACCTGCGGGCCAAGGGCACCAGCACCGAGTCGGTGATCCAGCTCAACCAGGCTCCCGGCATGGTCGAGCTGGTGCGCACCGACGAGGACACCTCGATCACCTCCCCGGCCCAGGAGGCGGGCAAGGAGATCGGCATCACCGGCCTGGGCAGCTCGACCGAGTTCGTCGCCGACTACCTGGCCGTGCACAGCGGCGTGCCGCTCGACCAGCTGCACCCGGTCAACATCGGCGCGGGCCCGACCTTCGTCGCCGCGATGCAGCACGACTCGGTGGACGTCGGCATGACCACCGAGCCGACGGTCTCGGCGCTGCTGGCGAAGAAGGCCGCGAAGATCATCGTGGACATGCGGTCGGTGTCCGGCACCGAGGCCGTGCTCGGCGGTCCGTACCCGGGCACGGCGCTCTCCTTCGAGACCTCGTACGTGACGGCCAACAAGACGACCGTGCAGAAGATGGTGGACGCGCTGATCGAGGCGCTCAAGTACATCCAGTCGCACTCGGCCGCGCAGATCGCCGCGGTGGTTCCGGCGGCCGACTACGGCGCGGCCGGCAAGACCGCGTACGAGGAGGCGCTGGCCAACGAGATCGGCATGTTCAGCCCGACCGGGCTGATGCCGGCGGACGGCCCGCAGAGTGTGGACCGGGTGCTCTCGGCCTTCGACCCGAGCGTCGAGAACAAGAACGTGGACCTCTCGTTGACCTACACCGACTCGTTCGTGCAGAGCGCGTCCACGTCCACCAACTGATTCGCCGAGCCTTCGTCCCGGCTATCCGGCCAGGTCGGCGCGCCACACGTGGCAGACCATGGGCAACGGCACGAGCGCATCCTCGCGGTCCCCGGCCGCGACGATGCGCTCGTCGCCGTGCACGTGCTCGGCGAGCTCGGCGAGCATTTCCCGCTTGCGCTCCTCCGGCGCGGAGATGAAGGATCCGTACGTGGTCAGCATCCGCACGAGCTCGTCCTTCGTCAGCGTCGGGGACCAGGGCAGCCGCAGGATCTCGACGTTCTCCAGCGGCGAGCCGGCCGGCAGCCAGGGCTCGTCGAGGTAGTACCTGATCCGCTGATCCACCCAGTCGTCGCCGCCGGTGACGGAGATCCGCGCGGCTTCGAGGTCCGCGACCCAGGGCACGGAGCGGTCGCGGCGGTTCCAGACGATGCACAGCGCGCCGCCGGGTCGCAGGACCCTGGCTATCTCCGGGATCGCCACGGCCGGGTCCATCCAGTGCCAGGCCGAGGCGACCACGACCGCGTCGACGCAGGCGTCCGGCAGCGGGAGGGCCTCGGCGGAGCCCTGGTGCACCTCGGCGCCCGGGCAGCCGTCGCGCAGCACCTCGATCATCCGCGGGTCGGGCTCGACCGCGTAGACCCGCCGCGCGCGGCCGACCAGCCGCCGGGTCATCGCGCCGGTGCCGGCGCCGAGGTCGAGCACCGCGTCGAGATCGGCCGGCAGCAGGCGGTCGACCACCTCGTCCGGGAGCCCGACGCGGTAGCGGTCGTACTGTCCTGCCGCCGCCCCGAAGGAGGTGGCCCGCGCCTGGCGGATGGAATCCGTGTTCTGCTGTGCGTCCGAAGTCATGTGCGGCATCCTATATGTCGGATCAGTACTAGTAAATACGCATTCTCCGATACGGACCCTCATCGGCTTTCCTTAACCCGCCGTTCTCCCCGCCGCAACCATCGAAGCCGCCTGGTGTCGCCGGGCCCCGCGAGCATGCGGGAATGACCGAAGACCTGCCACGTGCCGGCGCTTCCGGCAAAGAAAACTTCCAGCCCCCCGCGATGCGCTTCGTCGAGCAGCACGAGCTGTTCCAGCAGATCCTGCGCCGCGACATCGTCAGCCGCCGATCGATCCTGCGCGGCTCGGTGACCGCCGCGGGCGCCGCCTTCCTGCTCGGCAGCGGCTACGCGTTCATCGCCCTCGACGTCGTCCCCGCCGCGCCGGACGGCACCGCGACGATGACGCTCCGGGCGATCAACGAGCAGGGCGTCGAGTTCGACCGCGTCGTGTTCAGCCGCGACGTGCGGACCCGGCCATTCGGCGGGGACGCGCCGAACTGAGGTCCCTGCCGGTCCGCGCCGTGCTGCTGAACCCGGTTCGCCCGGTTCAGCAGCGCAGCCGCGGCGCCAGCCGGTCGGCCGCCGCCTCGGCCGACCGGTCCCGGTAGGAGTCCTCGACGAAGCCCAGGAAGGCGTCGAGGTCCGCGGGCGAGGAGGCGATCCCCAGCGAGACGCGTACCGCGCCGCCCGAGGGCATGCCCAGCAGCGCCAGGTACTCGTCGAGGGTGCCGGCCTCCAACCGCCCCGCCTTTCCATGGAGCAGGCCTCGGGAGATGGCGAAGGCCTCCTCGCCCGCGCCCGGATTGCAGAAGCAGCCGGTGCGCAGCGAGATCCCGCGGGCCGCGGAGTCCCGGCCGACGGCGCGTTCGTCGACGACGTGGCCGGTCGGGTCGAGCACGTTGAGCGCGACCGTGCCGCCGCGCCGCTCGGTGTCTTCGGGTCCGTAGACGCGCACCAGCGGGGCGCCGTTGGCGTGCCGCAGGGCACGGAGCCCGTCGAGCAGCCGGCCGGTCAGGTCCGCGACATGCCCGGCCACCGAGGACAGGCCCACCGCGGCGAGGTGGTCGAGGCCGGTGGCGACGTCCGGGATGGCCAGGAAGTTGAGCGTGCCGTCCTCGAAGGCCGTCTCGTCCTCGGCCATCCGGTGCCAGCCGCCCTGCGCGCTGACCACGTGGATCGTGCCGCCGGAGAACCAGGGCCGGCGCAGCCGGGCGAGCGCGTCCCGGCGGGCGACCAGGCAGCCGACGCCGGTCGGGTAGCCGAAGACCTTGTACCAGCTGGCGGTGACGAAGTCGGGCTTGACCCGGGACAGGTCGAGGCTGCTGGTCGGCAGGTAGGCGGCGGCGTCGAGCAGCACCGTGTAGCCCCGCTCGCGGGCCGGGGCGATCCAGTCCAGCGAGTGCCGGACGCCGGTGAAGTTGCTCTGCGCCGGATACGCGAGCAGCCCCGGCCGGCCGCGTCTTCGGGGCAGCGCTTCGTCCATCGCGCCGTCGCCGATCCGCAGGTCGGGAGTGTCGAAGGGCACATAGACGACGCGGGCGCCGCGGGCCCGGGCGAACTCGCGCAGGCCGTTGACCGAGTTGTGGTTGTCCAGCGGCAGCACCAGGCGGCTGCCGCGGCGGAACGGGAAGGCCTCGCCGACCAGGCGGCAGGCGCCGGTCGCGTTCGCGGTGAAGATCGCCGCGTACTCGGCGGGGTCGGCGTTCAGGTGCTCGAGCACCCGCGCCCTGGTCTCCTCGATCAGGGCCGTGGACGCGGCCGAGGTGGGGTTCTCAGAGTGCGGATTTCCGTAGCAGGACCCGGTGACCCGGGCGAAGTGCGCGGCGAGCTGGGAGCGGGCGGGCAGTCCGGCCCCGGTGTAGTCCAGGTAGATCTGCCCTTGCTCGTCAAGATAGGCGTATTCGTCCGCGCGCAGTCGGGCGAAGCGCTCCGTAGGTTGGCTTCGGTTATCTGTCGTGGTCTCCATGCTTCCGTTCACGCTGCGTACCCCCACCGATCTTTCCGGTGAACCACCTTCTGCCTATAGTGTGACCGGGTTTGTCAGAGTACGAAAGTAGGAGGCGGAATGGACGCGCACGGCCTACGCATCGCGACCCGCACCCTGTCCGTGCGGCTGGCCGACGGGCGGGCGCTGCTGGACGGCGTGGACCTCGACGTGCCGCCGGGCACCGTGCTGGCGATCGCCGGACCGAGCGGCGCCGGCAAGACCACCCTGCTGGAGGAGCTGGCGGCCGGGCATCCGGCGGGGACCATCGGCTTCGTGCCCCAGGACGACCTCGTGCACCTGGACCTCGCCCTGGCCAGGACCCTGATGTACGCGGCGCGGTTGAGGCTTCCGGCCAAGACCTCCGGTGCCGAGGCCGCCGAGGCGGTCGCCCGCGTGCTCGGCGCGCTCGGCCTCGAGGAACTGGCCGGCCAGCGCGTCGGATCGCTCTCGGGCGGGGAGCGCAAGCGGGCGAGCATCGCCGTCGAACTGCTGACCCGGCCGCAGGCGCTGTTCCTCGACGAGCCGACCTCGGGCCTCGATCCGGCGGCCGGCGCCCGACTGCTCGTCCTGCTGCGCGAACTGGCCGGCGCCGGCACCACGGTCGTCCTCAGCACGCACAATCCGGCGGACCTCGTCCACGCCGACGCGATCGCCTTCCTCGCGAACGGCCGACTGCTCTTCCGCGGCCCGCCCGAAGAACTGGCCGCGGCCTTCGACGTGAAGAGCGTCGAGGAGGTCTACGGCATCGACCCGGCCGAGGTCCCGCCGCTGCCCGCGCTGGCGCCGGTTCCGACCGCGTCCCCCGCTCTCGCCTCCGCCGCCCCCTCCCCCGGCGCGGTGCGCCAATGGTGGCTGCTGACCCGCCGCTCCGCCGCGATCCTGACCCGCAACCGCCTGTCGGCCGCGGTCGTCGTCGGCTCCCCCGTGATGATCGCCGCCATGTTCGCGATGCTCTTCCGGCCGCACGCCTTCGCGGCGAACGCCGACAACCCCGGCAGCTCCGCGATGATCATGTTCTGGATCGCGTTCGGCGCGTTCTTCTTCGGCCTGACCTACGGCCTGCTGCAGATCTGCACCGAACTGCCGATCGTGCGCCGGGAGCGTCGCACGGTGCTGCGTCTCGGTCCGTATCTGGCCTCGAAGGTCACGCTGCTCCTTCCGGTCCTGGCCGCGGCGGACGCCCTGCTGCTGCTCGTGCTGCGCGCCACCGACCGGCTGCCGGGCGCGGCGGCGAGCGTCTACGGATCCTTATTCGCCACGACGCTGCTGGCCTCGGCCGCCGCGCTCACCCTCGGCCTGCTCGCCTCGGCCGCGGTCTCCGAGCCGAGTCAGGCCACGTTGATGCTGCCGCTGCTGTGCTTCCCGCAGGTGCTGTTCTCCGGCGCGTTCGTCCCGGTGCCGCAGATGGGCGTCGTCGGCTCGGCGATCAGCTGGGCGATGACCAACCGCTGGGCTTACGAGGCGCTGGGCCGCGGCATCGGACTGGCCGCCCTCTGGTCGCACGGCACGTCCCCGCTCGGCCCGCCGCTGCTAGCCTCGTACGGGGATACTTTCGACGGCTCCGCCGCGCAGGGCTGGGCCTGGCTGGCCGGCTTCGCAGTGCTCTTCTTCGCCGCGGCCTGGTTCGTGCTCGCGCGCAGGTGCCGCCCCCGGCGCCGCTCGTAGCGCCGAACCAACGTTGCCTCGGAGGCGAGATTGCTTTCCAGCACCACCGTCACGTTCCGTCCCAGCACCAAGGCCGACCTCGACCGGATCCTGCCGTTCATCCAGCCCGACGGGGCCCGCCCGATGACCGCGGACCGCTACCTGGAGTACCTCGAGGACGGCCAGTACAGCCACGAGCGGACGTGGATCGCCGTGGACACCGACGACGACATCGGTGTCCTCGCCGTCGCCGTCTGGTGGGCTCTCCCGGGGACCACGGAGCCCGGCGCGCTCGACCTCATCTACGTCCGCGAGTCCATCGACTCCGCCGATCGTGCCGACCTAGCCGCGCAACTGCTCAACGCCGCGCACCAGACCTTCGCCGACGAGTTCGGCCAGAAAGTGCCTCCCGAGTGCCACGTCTTCGTCGCCGGCGACTGGCGTGACCGGCCCGATGTCGTCGACGCCCTGACCTGGCGTCGCGCCGCCCTTGAGCGCGTCGGCCTCGGGGCGCTGCTCGAGCGGTTGCGGTTCGTGTGGACGCCGGCGGACGACCTCGCCCCCGCCGACTCGAGCCGTGGCCTGGAGTTCCGCGCGGAGCCGGACGACGAGGTGTTCGTCGACCTGTTCACCCGTGTGCTCAGCGGCTCCCTCGACACCACCTCGACTCGGGAGGCGGCGCGGATCGGCACCGTGGAGCAGGCCCGGAAGGACCTCGCCCACCTGCGCGATCAGATGCTCGGCGAGCGCTCCTGGTGGCTCGTCGCGGTGAACCGGGACGGCGACACGGTCGGCTTCGGCATCCCCTCGCGCAATCCGGTCGCCCTGGTCGTCGGCTACCTCGGCGTCCTGCCCGAGCACCGCGGCCACGGCTACATCGACGATATCCTCGCCGAGATCACCCGCATTCTCGTCGACGAGGCCGGCGCCGTGCTCATCCGCGCGGACACCGACCTGGTCAACGAGCCGATGGCCGCCGCGTTCCGGCGCGGCGGGTACCGAAACCACGCGCGGCGGCTCGTCTTCTCGGCTGGCTGAGGGGCGGACGGACATGGAAGAGATCGATCAATATCTGAGCGCCTACGACGCGGCGCTGGCGCAGTGGCCGGTGCCGGTGGACGTGCTCGAACTTCCCTCGGTGTACGGGACGACGCGGGTGAACGCGTGCGGGCCCGCGTCGGCGCCGCCGCTGGTGCTGCTGCCGGGCGGATTCGCGACGTCGACGGTCTGGTCCGCCAACGTCGCGGCGCTCAGCGCGGCACATCGCGTGTACGCGGTGGACGTGATCTGCGATCAGGGCCGCAGCGTCGCCTCGGGCACGCCCGTCGACTCGCTGCCCGCGCTGATGGCGTGGCTGGACACGGTGTTCGACGGGCTCGGGATCGGCGGCGCGGTGCTGTGCGGGCACTCGTACGGCTCGTGGATCGCCCTCCAGTACGCGCTGCACCGCGCCACTGACGAGGAGCCCAGGGTGTCCCGGCTCGCGCTGCTCGACCCCACCCAGTGCTTCGCCGGATTCGCACCGGGCTTCCTGCTCCGCTCGCTGCCCGCCCTGCTGCGGCCCACGCCCCGCCGCGTCCTCGCCAACCTGGCGCGCGAGACCGACGGCGCCGAGCTCGATCCGGCCTGGCTAGCGCTCCAGGAGGCCGGCGCCGTCGCACCCCGCCCCAAGCTCGTCGCCGGCGGCCGTCCCAAGACCGAGGCTCTTCGTACGCTGACGATGCCTGTGCTGGTCGTGCTCGCCGCGCGGAGCAAGGCGCATTCGATCGCGCGAGTCGAGGCGGGAGCCCGCGCGGGCGTTCGCGACCTCACCATCAGGACTCTGCCTCAGGCCACGCATTTCACGCTCCTCGCCGAGCAGGCGGAGGAGTTGAACCGCGAACTTCTGAAGTTCCTCGGCTAGCCCGGAGAATTTCTCCGGGTCAGGACTGAACCGGCCGGGGCGGGCGGCCGTACTCCATGGCACAAGAGGCAGGGGCAGGAGCGATTCGGCGCCGAACATTTGATCGGGTTCTGACAGGGGCCATACGATGCGTACCGTGAGCAGGTCAGAAACGCCACGGCACCGGCGGCTAGCGAAGCGGGAGGCCGCCGAGGGCGTCACCGGGTCGGGTGACGAGTCGCGCCCCGGCGACGACGCGGGCTACTTCGCGGACCTGCGCGGCGCGGCTTCCGCGATGCAGGCCGCCTTCGTGCCCACCCCGCCAACCGCCCCGCTGTCGGCCTCGCCCGTTCCTGCCTCCGCGACGCAGGACGCCTCCGTGCCCGCCTCGACGGCCGCCTCGCCGTCGTCTCTGCCCGTTCCGGCCTCCGCCCAGCGCCGCGGCTCCGCCCCGTCGCTGGCCGCGGTGCTCGCCGCCGCGCCCAAGGGCGCCGTGGTGCGCATCCCGCCGGGCGTCTACCGCGAGCGGCTGGCGATCACCCGGCCGGTGGTGCTCGTGCCGCGCGAGGGGCCGGGCTCGGTCACCGTGCAGCTCGAGGCCATCTGCCCCGTGCTGGCGGACACTGAAATTAGGGGTCTGATCTTCACCGGCGCGGGAGTCGGCGTCGGCTCCGCGGCGGTGCTCACGCTCGTCGACTGCGCGATCGCGGCCGTGAACACCACGGGCCTGTCGGTGCGCGACCGGGCCCGCCTGATCGCCCACGACGTGCGCGTCACCGGTACGGCCGGCAACGGCCTGCACATGGCCTCGCTGGCCGTCGCGGAGTTCGAACGCAGCCGGATCGCCGACACCGCCTTCAGCGCCGTGCACCTGGCCGGTCAGGCGCGCCTCGAGCTCGACGACTGCGAGATCCGCGGCAGCGGGGAGCACGGACTGCGGGTCACCGAGCGGGCCTCGCTGCGCATCGACGGCGGACGGGTGATCCACAGCAAGATGAGCGGGGTCAGCGCCGAGACCGCCGGCCGCGTCGTGCTGGCCGACTGCGAGATCCGCGGCGCGGACCGGGCCGGCGTCGTGGTCGGCACCGGAACCACGGCCCGGATCGAGCGCTGCAGGATCGCCACGGTCGGCGGCTCCGGCGTGGTGGTCCGGAAGGACGCCACCGCCCGGCTGACCGGCGGCTCCATCACCGGCACCGGCAAGAACGGCCTGTACATCGGGGACGACGCGCACGGCGTGTTCGCGGACTGCGAGATCTCCGGCACCACCTTCCCGCCGCTGCACGTGGGCGAACGGGCCGACCCGGTCCTGCACGACCTGCACTACCCCGATGCGGAGGCCGGCGTGAAGCAGGTCATCTCGCTCGTCATCGAGGACGAACAAACCGAAGACGGTGACGACGACGGTGGCTACGGCGACGTCGACGGCGTGCCGGATTCCGTGCCGGACGCGGCCGCGCGGGTCATGGCGGCGGAGGACACCGAGGACCTGATCGCGGAGCTCGATGGGCTCGTCGGCCTCGAGTCGGTCAAGAGCGACATCAAAACCCTGATCAATCTGACCCGGCTCGCCCAGCGCCGGGTCGACGCCGGACTGCCGCCGCCCCCGGTCAGCCGCCACCTGATGATGATGCTCGCGGGCACCGAGCCCGGCTCGAACCCCGACTCGGCGAAGGCGACCGTCGCGGGGCTCTACGGCAGGCTGCTGCGCTCCCTCGGCACGCCGCTCACCAGCGGACACCTCGTCGAGGCCGATCGCTGGGCGCTGGTCGGCGAGGACGCCGAGCAGACCGTGCGGCGGACCACCGACGTGTTCCGCGGAGCGCTCGGCGGCGTGCTGTTCATCGACGACGCCGGTTCGCTCGTTCCGGACAGCGACGACGACTTCGGCCAGGACGCGATCGACACCGTCGCACGGCTGCTGGAGGAGCACGGCGATGAACTGGTCGTCATCGTGGCGGGCCGGGCCGAGGACGTGCGCCGGTTCATCGGCTCCGACACCGGCCTGGCGTCGTACTTCACCCGCACGCTGGAGTTCGAGGACTACAACGCCGACGAACTGGCCGAGATCGTGCGCCGTCAGGCTGCGGACCACGGCTACGAATTCGGCGAGGGCACGGCGCGGGCGTTGGCGGACTACTTCGAGGCCTGCGACGACGATCGTGATAACGCGAGGCAGATCCTGCAGCGCCTGGCCGAGCGACACGCTCTTCGGATCGCAGGCTTCTCCGATCCGTCGACCGAGGAGCTGGTCACGCTCTTGCCGGAGGACGTGCCGGATCCGGGCGATGAAAAGGGCGTAGTGGACGACGAACCGATCACCGATCCGGGGTCCGCGTCGTGACCAGCTTCCGCAACCTCGAATCCTTATTCCGACGCGGCGACACCGAGCCACTGGAGTTGCTGCCGCCCGACCCGGCGGCCGTGATCACCGCGACGCACAGCCTGCTGCTGGCCGGCGCCGGTCCGGATTGGTGGCCCTACGCCGTGCTGGTGTCGCCCGAGATGGTGGCCGTGCACCTCGCCGGAGCGCATTGCCCGGCGCCCAGGCACCCCTGGCGCCCCGGGCCCGACCCGCGTCTGTGGCTGAGTACGCGTGCTGAGATTCAGCACGCGGCCGAGGTCGAGCGGTTGGCCACGGTGGTGGCGGACATGTCGAGGTCTGCGAAGGGCCCGCGCCCGGTGCTGCTCGGCGTGTACGAGGACGGACGCGTGTACATCGACGTGGCACGCGCTCCCGGGCCGCTCGTGGTGACGGGTCCGGAGCCGTGGGTCTCGAAGGTGCGCGAACTGCTCAGCGCGCAGCTGCCGTCCGAGGCTCTCGCGCCCGGCGACGTGCCGAATACGATGTCTGAGGCGTACTGGCCGCTGCGGGTGTTGGACGCGAACACGATCAGCATGCTGGGTTGCGCACTCGCGGGCGTGGTGAAGTATCCGGAGCTGATGCAGACCTCCATGGCCGAGCGCCGCAGCCTGCAGCCGCCGACGAGCCCCGCCGCCGCGTACGCGCCCGCGCTCCCACCGGCGCTCATACCGACACCCCCGCCTGCTCCTATCGAGGACCGTGTTCCGGCAATGGCGCTCATGCCGACGCCCATGCCGACGCCGATATCAGCACCCGTACAAGCGCCGAGGCAGATGCCGGTACCCGCCGCGCTGCCCCCTCCCGCTCCCAGTCCCCCGCCGATTCGGGCGCCGCGGCCTCCCGCGCCGCCCCGTCGACCCGCCGCCCTGCCCGCGAGCGTCTTCGAGGCTCCGGCGGCCTCGGCGCGCGCCGCCGAATCAGACTCCGGACCGGCGCCGTCGCCCGCGTACAACGCCGTACCCCCGCCCCCGCCGCCACGCCCGGCCCCACCGCGATCCCCCGTACCGCTGCTGCCCGGAAACACGGCCGCACCCCCGGTGAACTGGAACGACGTGGCCGTCTCCAGCGCCGAGACCGACTGAACCGAACCGACAGCACCCGGAAGGATCCCCCACATGCGTCTGTCGATCACGGCGGTCGGGCGGGGCGGCGAACAGCACGTTGTACTCAGCGCGACGCCGGCGGTCACCACGGTCGCGCAGGCCGCCGCGTGGATCGCCGCGGCCGTCGGCGAGTCGCGCGCCGACCACGTCTACGTCGGTGACCGGCCGCTTGCACCGAGTGCGAAGCTCGCCGAGGCGGGGTTGCGCGACGGCGCGATGGTCGGCCTCGGCGCACCCGTCGCCGGTCCGCTCGATCCGTACGCCGCGGCGCTGATGGAGGTGCACGCCGTCTCGGGCTCGGGCGCGGGGCTGATCTTCCCCCTGGGGCTCGGCTCGTATCGGGTCGGCGCCGGGGAGCGATGCGCGATTCGAGTGCCGTTCGGGCCCGAGCACGCGGCGACCGTCCTGGTACGCCCGGACGGCACCGTACAAGTCATCCTGATACGCGACGCACAGCTGCTGCGCGTCGTCGATCCGCAGCGTGAGCCCGGCGCGTCGGAAACGGGAACGGCGGACGAGGACGGGGCCGTCGACTGGCCCGCGGACGCCGACCTCGCACTCGGCGACACCGTACTGCGCTGGGCGCTGCCCGGACCGCCGGACGGACGGGTGGCGCCCTCCGACGACGGGGCGACGCTCGTGGTCGACCGGCCGCCGCGTGCCCACGAGCCGATCCCCGAGCTCCGTTTCCGAATGCCGGCACAGCCGCAGCGCCCGCAGCGTGGCACGGCAGCAGTCGCGGCGATCGGCGGCCGACTCGCCGCCCGGGACGTCGAGCGCAAGTCGTACCGGCAGTCCTTGGCCGAGTACCGGGCCGCGCGGGCCGCGCTGACGGAGGAGGTCGCCGGCGTCATCCGCGCCGAGCGTCTGCTGCGGCTGCGCGCCTGCCCCGACCCGGCGACCGTGCTGCTGGCCGCGACCGGCCCGGGGCGGCGGCTGTGGGAGCGGCGACGCACCGACGCCGATCATCTGGCGCTGCGGGTCGGCACGGTGACTCAGCCCTCGATCACCGGAGTCGAACTGCCCGACCCGACCGGGCGCAGGACCCTGCATTGGCCGGTGCCGTTCGTGCCGGTCACGGTGTCGCTGCCCGAGCACGGCGTGCTCGGCTTGGCCGGTCCGACCGAGCGGATCCGGCCGTTGGCCGCGTGGCTGGTCGCGCAGATCGCGGTCCAGCACGCGCCGAGCGACGTCCGGATGGTGCTCCTCCTGGGTTTGCCGGACGCCGAACCCGCCTGGGACTGGGTCCGCTGGCTGCCGCACCTGCGCTCGTCGCTGGGCTCGCCCCCGGCGATGGTCGGCAACGAGCCGGAGACCATCGCGCAACGGGTCGCGGAGCTCTGCGCCCTGGTGACGCGCCGTCAGCAGGCATATGGGTCTTACGGGTCCGAGGCGACCCCCCGGGCGTCCGACGAACCGGACGTGGTGCTGGTCGTGGACGGCGCGTGGTACGTCCGCGAGGTGCCCGGCCTGGCCTGGATTCTGTCCGCGGGCCCCGCGGTGGGCGTCTACACGATCTGCATCGAGCACGGGGGCACCCTGCTGCCCCCGGAGGCGACCGCCGTGCTGGCGGACGGACGCGGCGGAATGACGCTGCGCCGCCGGGAACGCCCCGAGGCCCCCGGCATCCTCGCCGACCTGGTCGCCCCCGCCTGGTGCGACGCCGTCGCCCGCGGTCTCGCGGCGCTGCGTGACCGGTTGCCGCAGGAAGAGGACGAGCCCGCGCCGTCCGAGCACGTCCCGCTGCTGGATCTGCTCGCCCTGCCGGACCCCGAGCCGGCCGCTATCGCCGCACGCTGGACACCCTCCAGCACCACTCCGGCCTCGGCCGTCGTACCGATCGGAACAGGCCCCGACGGCGCACTCACCATCGACCTCGTACGCGACGGCCCGCACGTACTGATCGCCGGCACATCCGCCTCGGCCACGTCAGAATTCCTGCGGACGCTGCTCGCCTCGCTCGCGGCGGTGAACCGGCCGGACGAGCTGACGTTCTTCCTGATCGGCCACAAGGACGGCGCGGAGTTCCGCGAGTGCGTCGAACTGCCGCACACCGTGGCCCTGGCCACCGACCTGGACGACCCGCAGATCGGCAGCCAGATACTCAGCTCGCTGGGCGCGGAGCTGCGTCGCCGCGAACGGCTGCTGACCGAGCACGACCTCGACGATCTGCCGGCCTACCTCGCCGCCCGCCGACAGAACCCTGAGATGCCGCCGCTCGCACGCCTGGTGATCGCGGTAGACGAATTCGCCGCGCTGGCCCACGCGATGCCGGAGTTCATACCCGGGCTGCTCTCCGTCGCACGACGCGGGCGCCTGGTCGGCATCCACGTGGTGCTGGCCACGCGGCAGCCGTCCGGCGCGATCACGTCGGAGATCCGCGCCGACGTAGACCTGCGTATCGCGCTGCGGACGGCGAGCCCGGCCGAAAGCCGAGAGGTGGTCGAGACCGAGGACGCCGCGTCGCTTGCCCCGGGACGCGCGCTGCTGGCGCGCCTCGGCAGCCCCGTGACCCCCTTCCAGACCGCGCACAGTGGCGCCGCATACGGCGAATACCAACGCGCGGGCGACTGGGCAGTGCCGGTGCCCTGGTTCATGCTCGGCCGGCCCCTACTCGGCCCGACGCTCGGCCACACCGTCGAAAACCGGATCGGCACGGATCTGGCGGTGCTCGTCGAGGCGCTGCGCAAGGCCGCCGCGCACCTGGCGATCGAACCGCAGCCGCGTCCCTGGCCGCCCGCCCTGCCCGAGCGGATCACGGTGGCCGCCCTGCCCCCGACCACCGCTGGACGTCCCGGCGGACTGCCTCCGGTTCCGTACGGCCTGTCCAGTCCCCCGGGCCGACAGACCCGACTGGCCGTCGCGCTCGACGTGGATACCTTCGGCCACCTCTACATCGTCGGCGAGGCGGGCTCCGGAAAGACCGAGGCGCTGCGGACGATCGCCGGCTCGATAGCGATGCGGCTGCCGTGCGCGGACGTGCACCTGTACGGCATCGACGCAGGCGGCGGCGCGTTGGCCGCAGTGACCGCGTTGCCCCACACAGGCGGCGTAGCGCTGCTGGCCGACGTCCCGCGCGTAAACCGCCTAGTCACCCGGCTAGGCCAGGAGCTGACGCGGCGCAAGGAGCTGATCTCCAGCCACTTCTTTGCCAACGTCGCCGAACTGCGTGCCGGGACCGCCCCGGAGACACGCCCGTCTCACCTGCTGCTGCTGATCGACGACTGGACCGCGCTCGCGAGCGTAGCGAACGAGTACGACGGCGGCCGGTTGATGGACGAGCTGATCAAGCTGCTGCGCGAGGGCCCCGCGGCGGGCATGCACCTGATCGTCACCGGAGACGCGGCCCTGCTCGGCGGCCGCATCGGCAGCCTGAACGACAACCGCCTGCTGCTCCGATTGACCGAACCCCCCGCGGCCTACCCACCCGGCCGCGGCCACCGCTCCGACGAGAAGAGCGAGGTACAGGTCGCGCTGCTGAGCGGAGACCCGTCGGCGCGGGCCCAGGCAGAAACGCTGCGCCGGATCGGCGCGTACACGGCGAAGAGGGACGCGGCGCTGGGACCGAGTGCGAGGCCGTTCTCTGTGCTCTGAGTCAGTGGGTCTGGTTCGGTTGGCGGTCGGCCTGCCTACGTCGCTGGCCCTCCTCGTTCGGGCCACGCTCCTCGTGTCGTTCCGCGCCGAGCAGCCCGCCGTCAGGTGCTGATGCCGACCGGGTGGTGTTGCCCGATCCAAGAGACCACGGCGCCGACATCGACGGGTTCGGTGGTGTCGACCCGCAGCGTGGCGCCGATCTGTAAGGGTTCTGCCGAGTCTTGCCAGAGCTCCCACTCCTGGTCGCTGGGCAGGATTCCGTGAATCGGGTGGCGCGGCTGTCGAGTCTCGACGCGGCGGCGGGCCAGATCGAAAGGGACGTCACACCAGATCTCCAGCGGATCGGTGACCCCGGCGCGATCAAGCCCGTCAACGACGAAGCGGCGGTAGCCGGACAGCCAGTTGGATTCTAGAATCGCGCCGCCGGGGGCATCAGCCAGCAGCGCCCACATGGTGTCGCCGGCCGCCTTGCCCAGGGCGCTATTCCACCGCCGTTGCGGCCAGTCCCGTACGGGCTCGGCGCCCACGACATCAGCGTGCGTCTCCTTGATGACATCCTTGCTGAACAAGGGCAGCCGCGCGCGCCGTGACAGGGCCCTGGCAAGAGTTGTCTTGCCTGCCCCGGGCAGGCCGTTGACGAGGATCACCACCGGCGGGGTCATAAGCCACACCCTACAGACAAGCCGGGGACGAGCGGCCCGCCCGAATAGGCCGCGCGTCCCCGCCTCGCGGGTTTTGAACTCAGGCCATCAGCCCGCCGGCGCGAACAGGATGTCGGTCGGGGCCGAGTCGAGGGCGCTGGTGCCGGGGCCGCCGGGGATCGTGGCGGCCAGGGCGTTGGTGGCCGTGCTGATCACCGAGAGGCTGCCGGTCAGGTCGTTGCCGACCCAGACCTCGGAGCCGTCCGGGGTGACGCCGATCGCGGTGGGCAGGCTGCCCACGGTGACGGACGTGATGGTCTTGCCGGTCGCGGAGTCGAGCACCGCGACGCTGTTGGAGTTGGTGTCGGCGACGTAGAGCGTCTTGCCGTCCGGGGTGACGCCGACCGACCACGGCTCGGCGCCGGCCTGGTAGGTCCGGTCCACATGCAGGTTGTGCGTCGAGACGACCAGCACCTGGCCTTCGCCGGGGGCCGTCGCGTAGAGCGTGGCGCCGTCGGGGCTCAGGGCCAGGCCCTGCACGTCCTGCGGGGCCTTCACGACGCCGATGACCTTGTTCGACGCGGTGTCGATGACGTAGATGCCGCCCTCGGTGCCCACGTACGCGCGGCTGCCGGTCGAGTTCAGCACGATCCGCCGCGGCGCGGTGCCGACGGTGATGTAGCCGGTGACGGCGTTCGTCGCGGTGCTGATCACGGCGACCTGGTTCGAGCCGCCGGGGCCGGAGTCGCCGCCGGTGACCGTCGCGTAGACGGTCGATCCGTTCGGCGTGGCCACGACGTCCTGCGGGTAGGCGCCGACGTGGATCGTGGTGCTCGCCTTGGTCGCCACGTTCACCGCGAGCACGGCGTACTGGCCGGTGTTCGCGATGTAGAGCGTCTGGTCGTCCGGGGAGAGCGCGATGCCCGCCGCCGAGTCGGTCGAGAAGACCGAGCCCGCGGCCGCCGTCTGCGAGTTGAGCGTGGCGACCTCGAAGCCGCCCTGCGCGGCGACGTAGACCTCGTACGCGTCCGCGCTGGCCGCGGCGAGCGAGGAGCCGTGGGCGCTGTGCGTCGCCGCGTGGCCCTGGGTGCCGAAGTAGGTGCCGACACCTATCGCGAGGGCGAGGACCGCGGCGGCCGAGAGGACCGGCGTACGCAGGCCCCTGCCACGGGCGCCTTGCTCCGCGTCGGCCCGCCGCGCCTCGTCGACCGGCCGGGAGGAGTCGAGCTCCTCCTCGAACACCGGGGAACCGTCGTTGGACATGGTGGATCCTCCTGTCAGTTCGTCGGTTCCGGCGCTCACGCGGCGGGGCGGGGACGGGGGCGGGAGCCCTGCTGCTGGGTCGGCAGCGACTGGGCCGCGCCGGGCAGCGTGGGCGCGGGCAGCGTCGCGATCTCCTCGACCGCCTTGGCCAGCTGCTGCTTGGTGCTCGGCAGCGCCGGGACCCGCGGCGTGGCCGGGAAGCCGAGCGCGGAGGTCAGGTCGCTGAACGTGTCGCGGCGCCACTGGGTGATGTTCGGGATGGTCACCCCGGTGATCTTCTCCAGCAGCTGCAGCGTGGAAGTGTGGTCGGCGGTCGAGCTGCTGATCCAGCCGCCGGCGGTCCACGGCGAGACGATGATGCACGGCACGCGGAAGCCGCCGCCGATCGGCACGCCGTCGACGAACTCGCCCGCGGTGCCGGCCGGCGGGGTGGGCGGCGGCACGTGGTCGAACAGGCCGTCGTTCTCATCGTAGTTCAGGATGAACACGGTCTTGGCCCACACGTCCGGGTTGGCCGCGATGGCGTCGATCTTGCTGGCCACGAAGTCGGCGCCGGCCGCCGGGGTGTAGTCCGGATGCTCGGACTGGTAGCTGGTCGGCAGGATCCAGGAGACGACGGGCAGCTTGTCGTTGCGCGCGTCGTACTCGAACTGGTCGCTCGCGTAGGTGCGCAGCGCGTTCTGGTAGAGCGGCGAGGAGACCGGCGCGTTGACGAACTGGTCGAAGTACTCCAGGACGTTGGTGCCGTAGTTGTCCACCTCCTGGTAGACCTTCCAGCTCACGCCGGCCTCGGTCAGCGCCTCGGGGTAGGTCTTCCAGGTGTAGAGCGTGTTGTGCTCGTTGCTGATGATCGGGCCGCCGTTGACGCCCTCCGGGTCGATCCAGGCGCTCATCAGGTACAGCCGGTTCGGCCAGGTCGGGCCGAGCAGCGAGCAGTGGTAGTTGTCCAGGATGGTGAAGTTCTTGGCGAGGGCGAACTGGAAGGGGATGTCCTCCTCCACGTAGTGGCCCATGGTGAACGGGCCGTTCGCGCCGTCGGCCGCGCGGTGCGCGGGCAGCCAGTTGTCCATCGCGCCGTTGTTCCAGGCGGAGTGCTGGACGGCCCAGGCGTGGCTGGTGGACGGGATGGACTGGGCACTGGTGGTGCTGGTGTCCAGGTGGAAGGGCAGCGTGTAGCCGTCCGGGTTGACCGAGTCCGGCTGGTAGAACACCGACTTGCCGGTGCTCAGGGTCATCGCGTCGGGATCGGAGAAGCCACGGACTCCGGGCAGGGTGCCGAAGTAGTGGTCGAACGACCGGTTCTCCTGCATCAGGATCACGACATGCTTGATGTCGGACAGGCGGTTGGAGCCGCCGGTGCGCGACGGGGTGGCGGCCAGCGCGCGCTGGACGTTCTGCGGCAGGAACTCGGCCGCCGCGACCGCCCCGGTCAGCGCTCCGGCGGAGGTAAGCAGCCTGCGTCGGGAGACGTCGGGCATCGTGGGAACTCCTTCGCCTACAAGGAAAGGGCATGCACTCGCCCCGAGCCTGTCCCGAGAACCCTGAATTTCCGACACGTGTGGGCGACGGCCAGGTGAGGCTTGGCCGACGACAAGATCAGGTCGCGACAATTCCGGGCAAAGACATGCGAGTAAGAACTTTGCGAGCGTATCGGTTGCTGGCGGCGGGGTCAGCCGCGACGCGCCGCGCGCAGGTTCTCGAGGGCGGCGCGGCCCGCGGCCAGCACGTCGTCGAGCGACTCCCGGGTCTGGATGAGCTCGGCGATGTGCGCGGAGAGCTTCGCCCGCTCCTGCTCCATCCGCTCGATCGCGGCCTCGGAGCACTCCTCGCTGGGCGCGTCGACGCACGGCAGCAGCGCGGCGATGGTGCGGCTGGACAGGCCCGCGGCGTACAGGCGCTGGACGAACAGCACCCGCTCCACCGCGTACTCGGCGTACCGGCGCTGGCCGCTGGTGCTGCGGGTGCTGGCGAGCAGGCCCTGCTCCTCGTAGTACCGCAGGGATCTGACGCTCACGCCGGTGCGCGCGGCGAGCTCTCCGATGCGCATGGCCTCTCCTCCGGGCGTGATCCGCGACACACAGCTTGCATCTGACGTCAATGTCAGGTTCTAGCGTAGCGGACGGGCCCGACCGGCGGGCCGTACGACACGAAGGAGTCCCTCGATGACCACGCTGCTGACCGGCCACCGGCTCGGCGCGCTGACCCTGCCCAACCGGGTGGTGATGGCCCCGATGTCCCGGGTCCGCGCCGCCGCCGGGGGCCTGGCCACCGCGTCCATGGCCACGTACTACGCGCAGCGCGCCAGCGCCGGCCTGATCGTGACCGAGGGCGCGCAGCCGAGCCTGATCGGCCAGTCGAACCCGGGCACCCCCGGCCTGCACACCGACGCGCAGACCGAACCCTGGCGGCCGGTGACCGCCGCCGCGCCTGGCCCGGAACACTGATCATGAACCCGGTCATGCCGATGGGCGCGAAGCAGACCGACCTCGCCGCGGCGGAGCGCTGGCTCGGCCTCGGCGCCGAGCTGATCAGCTTCGGCCGCGCCTTCATCGCCAACCCGGACCTTGTCGAGCGGCTGCGCATCGGCGCGCCGATCGCCCCGTTCGACGAGGCCACGTACTACCAGGGCGGCGACGTGGGCTATCTGACCTATCCGGCGTATCAGCACGCGGCGTGATCGATGACCATGGTGACCGCGCCCTGAATCGCCTCAGTCAGGCCTCGACGTCGTCGCCCAGTCCTTCGCGGATCGCGTACCGGGCGAGCTCGACGCGGTTGTGCAGCTGAAGCTTGTTGAGCGTGTTCTGCACGTGGTTCTGCACGGTGCGGTGCGAAAGGCTGAGCCGCTGAGCTATCTGCTTGTAGGAAAGGCCCGAGGCGACGAGCCTGAGCACCTCGGTCTCGCGCTGGGTCAGCTGCGGCGTCTCGGCCGACGGCACGGCCCGCTCGGCCGCGAGCCGCCGGTACTCGCCGAGCACCAGCCCGGCCAGCCCCGGCGTGAACACCGGCTCGCCGAGCGCCGTGCGGTCCAGCGCGTCCCGGAACTCGGCGGCGGCCGCGGACTTGAGCAGGTAGCCGGTGGCCCCGGCCTTCACCGCGTCGAGCACGTCCTGGTACTCGCCGCTCGCCGAGAGGATGAGGATCCTCACCTCAGAGTTCTCGGCGAGCAGGCCGCGGATCACGGCGACGCCGCCGAGGTCGGGCAGGTGCAGGTCCAGCACGACGAGCTCGGGCCTGGTCGCGGCCGCGAGCCGCAGCGCCTGCGCCCCGTCGCCCGCCTCGGCCACCACCTCGTACCGCGAGCCCTCGAGATCCCGCGCGATCCCGCCCCGCCACATGGGATGGTCGTCGACCACCATGAGCCGGATCCGCCCGCTCCCCGCGCCAGCGCCCATGGAGGCACAGTACATCGGGCCGCTATCGCGGCACCCGCAGCTCCACCTCGGTCCCCTGTCCCGGCACCGAGTCGACGCGCGCGGTGCCGCCGAGTTCGCGGATGCGGCCGAGGATCGACTGGGCGACGCCGAGGCGCCCGGCTTCGGCGGCCTTCTCGAGCCTTCCGGGGGCGAAGCCGGGGCCGTCGTCGCGCAGGGAGACGGTGACGGACGCGGGCTCGTCCTCGATCAGGATCCAGACACGGGTCTCGGGCGGGCAGTGGCGGGCCACGTTGTCCAGGGCGGCCCGCAGCGCCAGCACCAGTTCCTCGGCGGCGGTGGCGGGAAGCAGCACCGGGGTCGCGGGGGCGGCCACGTTCACCGTCGCGCCCGCCAGCATCGTGATCAGCACTCTGATGTCGCGGATGCCCGCCGCGGGCTCCGGGTCGGCCGCGCCGATGCCGACCAGCGCCCGCAGCGCCGCCTCCTGCTCCCCGGCGAGCCGCCCCAGCTCCGCCGCCTCGCCGCCCGCGGCCAGTCCCTGCCGCTGAACCCGGGCGAGCACCTGGAGCACCGAGTCGTGGATGTCCCGGGCGAGACGGTCCCGCTCGTGGGCCGCCGCCTGGAGCCGGGTGCCGCGCTCGATCGCCTCCTGCGCGAGCACGGCGAGCCGGGAGAGGTAGCCGAGCGCGGCGCCGGTCAGCAGCAGCAGGCTGGGGGCGAAGCTGAGCTGGGAGAGCGTGTAGGCGGAGTGCGGCGTGTGGATGAGGAAGTTGTACAGCGCGATCACCGCCCCGGCGCACAGCCCCCCGCGTCGCCCGTAGGCCACCGCCCAGACCAGCACGGGACCGCCCAGCCACAGCACCGTGATCGGCGATTCGCCCGCCGCCAGCCGGGCCGCCGACTCCACCCAGCCCGCCGCCAGCACACAGCCCGCCGTCACGCACAGGTCCGCGACCAGCGGGACGGCCCGCGCGACCGCCGGCATGGCCGGAGGTGGGAAGCGTACGACGGTATACGCGGTCCACGCCGCCATCACGCCGAGCACGATCCACCCGCCGAGCGGATGCCGGTACCCGGCAAAGTTCTGAGAGACCGTCAACGCCGAGTACGCCAGCGCCGCGACCCGGAACACCGCCACCGCCCGCCACAGCGCGACGAGAAAATCCTCCGGCACCCCCGCATCCTCCGCCATGGACCGCAGGTTACGCCCCGCGGAACATACGCTGGGGTATCACCCGAACCGATTAGCGCATTCTCCCGTGAAATACAAGAGTGCACGGACCTGCCGGGTGTTTCCTATGGTAAAGACCGACAGCCTGCCGAGGACCCACGCGGCAGGACACGATCGAGACCCCCCAAGGAGGGCTCGAACCATGAACATGCACATCGGAGTGCCCCGGGAGCGCCAAGCCGGCGAGACACGCGTGGCGGCCACGCCGCGCACCGTCGAGCAACTGCGCGCGCTCGGATACGAGGTGGTGGTCGAGGCGGGAGCCGGTGTGGCCTCCACTTTCCCCGATGAGGCCTACGCGGCCGCGGGAGCGAGACTCGGCGGCCCGGACGAGGTCTGGGCCGCCGACGTCGTTCTGAAGGTGAACGCGCCGGACGCCGCCGAGATCGAGGGGCTGCACGAGGGGATCACCCTCGTCTCGCTGCTCTCCCCCGGCCTGAACCCGGAACTCGTCGACACGCTCGCCGCGAAGCCGGTCACCGCGCTGGCGATGGACGCGGTGCCGCGCATCTCGCGCGCGCAGTCGCTGGACGTGCTCAGCTCGATGGCGAACATCGCCGGATACCGCGCGGTGATCGAGGCGGCGCACGCGTTCGGCCGCTTCTTCACCGGGCAGGTGACGGCCGCGGGCAAGGTGCCGCCGGCGAAGGTGCTGGTGGCCGGCGCGGGCGTGGCCGGGCTCGCGGCGATCGGCGCGGCCAGCAGCCTCGGCGCGATCGTGCTCGCCACCGACCCGCGCCCGGAGGTCGCCGACCAGGTCAGATCGCTCGGCGGCGAGTTCCTCGGGGTGCAGTCGGCCGAGGCCGAGGTCAGCGCGAGCGGCTACGCGAAGGAGATGTCGCAGGACTACAACACCCTGGCCGCGCGGCTCTACGCGGCCCAGGCCCCGGAGGTGGACATCATCGTCACCACCGCGCTCATCCCGGGCCGGCCCGCGCCGCGGCTGATCACCGCCGAGATGGTCGCCTCGATGCGCTCCGGCAGCGTGATCGTCGACATGGCCGCCGCGCAGGGCGGGAACGTCGAGGGCACCCGGGCCGGAGAGGTCGTGCACACCGCGAACGGCGTGACGATCATCGGCTACACGGACCTGGTCGGGCGGCTTCCCGCGCAGTCCTCCCAGCTGTACGGCACCAACCTGGTCAACCTGATGAAGCTGCTGACCCCGGGCAAGGACGGCGAGCTCGTCCTCGACCTCGACGACGTCGTCCAGCGCGGCATCACCGTCGTGCACCGGGGCGAGAAGCTGTGGCCCCCGCCGCCGGTGCAGGTCTCGGCCGCGCCCGCCGCCGCGGCCTCCGCCCCGCCGGTGAAGGTGCAGAAGAAGCGGATGTCGTCCGCCCGCAAGCTGACCCTCACCGGGATCGGCGTCGCGGCGCTCTGGCTGGTCAACGCGTTCGCACCGCAGCCGCTGCCCGAGCATTTCACGGTGCTGATGTTGGCGACCGTCATCGGCTACTACGTCATCGGCAAGGTGCACCACGCGCTGCACACGCCGCTGATGTCGGTGACCAACGCGATCTCCGGGATCATCGTGGTCGGCGCGCTGCTGCAGATCGGCCAGCACAACAACGTCATCCGGGTGCTGTCTTTCGTGGCGATCCTGCTCGCCTCCATCAACATCTTCGGCGGATTCGCCGTGACCCGCCGCATGCTCGGCATGTTCTCGAAGGGCTGACCCGTGACCGCGCAGAGCATCGCCGACGCCGCGTACATCATCGCGGCGCTGCTGTTCATCCTCACCCTGGCCGGGCTCTCCCGGCACGAGACCTCCCGACAGGGCATCGTCTTCGGCATCGCGGGCATGGCCGTCGCGCTCGCCGCCACCGTGGGCGTGGCCGTCCAGAACACCGCGGCCATCGCCGTCACACTGCTGGTCATCGCCGTGGCCTGCGGCGCGGTGATCGGCCTGTGGCGGGCCCGGATCGTCGAGATGACCGGGATGCCCGAGCTCATCGCCTTGCTGCACAGCTTCGTCGGCCTGGCCGCGGTACTCGTCGGCTGGGACGGGTTCTACTCGGTCGAGCACAACGCGGCGCAGACCGAGTACGCCGGCTCGCTGCTGCACATCCACCACGCCGAGGTGTTCATCGGCGTCTTCATCGGCGCGGTCACCTTCACCGGCTCGATCGTCGCCAACCTGAAGCTGTCGGCCCGGATCAAGTCGGCGCCGCTGATGCTGCCCGGGAAAAACTACCTGAACCTTGGCGCGCTGGCCGCGTTCGCCATCCTGACCGGGTTCTTCGTCGCCTCGCCGAACCTGCCGCTGCTGATCGCGGTCACCATCGTCGCCCTCGCGCTCGGCTGGCACCTGGTCGCCTCGATCGGCGGCGGCGACATGCCGGTCGTGGTCTCGATGCTCAACAGCTACTCCGGCTGGGCCGCGGCCGCCTCCGGCTTCCTGCTGAACAACAACCTGCTGATCGTCACCGGCGCGCTGGTCGGCTCGTCCGGAGCGTACCTGTCCTACATCATGTGCCAGGCGATGAACCGCTCGTTCATCTCGGTCATCGCGGGCGGCTTCGGCATGGAGGCGCCGAGCAGCACGCAGACCGACCTCGGCGAGTACCGCGAGGCCAGCGCCGCGGACGTGGCCGGGCTGCTGACCAACGCGAAGTCGGTGGTGATCACGCCCGGTTACGGCATGGCCGTGGCCCAGGCGCAGTACCCCGTCGCCGACCTCACCAAGCGGCTGCGCGAGCGCGGCGTCGACGTGCGTTTCGGCATCCATCCGGTGGCCGGCCGACTCCCCGGGCATATGAACGTACTGCTGGCCGAGGCGAAGGTGCCCTACGACATCGTGCTCGAGATGGATGAGATCAACGACGATTTCGAAGACACGTCTGTGGTCCTGGTGATCGGCGCCAACGACACCGTCAACCCGTCCGCCGCTGAGGACCCGGGCTCGCCGATCGCAGGCATGCCCGTGCTGCGGGTGTGGGAGGCGGCGGACGTCATCGTGTTCAAGCGGTCGATGGCCTCGGGGTACGCCGGCGTGCAGAACCCGCTGTTCTTCCGGGAGAACGCGCAGATGCTCTTCGGCGACGCGAAGACGATGGTGGAAGAGGTGCTGCGGGCCATCTGAGCCCTGACTTCTCTCCTCCTCGGCCCCCGGCCCGCCTCACTCGGCGGACCGGGGGCCGATTCGTCGCGGGATTTTCTGTAATCGCGGTCCGGCAGATCCGGTCTCCACTGCGTACCCGTACAAGGAGTGCGGACGACGCGCCGCCCGGCGACCCGTCCGCCCGGAGGAGGAACGATGCCGACCACCGTGCCACCCGGCCCCGAGCCCGAACTGGTCGCCGCCGCGCGCGACGGGGACCAGCGCGCGCTTGACGCGGTGCTCGCCGCCTCGATGCCGCTCGTCTACAACCTCGTGGGCCGGGCAGCTTACGGACTCGATCACGCCGACGTGGACGACGTGGTTCAGGAGACGCTGCTGCGGGTGGTGCGCGGCATCGGCGAGCTCGAGCGGCCGGAGGACTACCGGCCGTGGCTGGTCGCGATCACGCTCCGGCAGGTGCGGGAGGAGGAGCGGAAGCGCAGCGCTGACGAGGCGAGGACGTTGCGGTACGCCCGGGAACCCGGGTACGCCGACCTCGGCTCGGACTTCGCCGGGCTCACGGTTCTGCGGCTCGGGCTGACCGATCAGCGCCGGGACGTGGCCGAGGCGACACGCTGGCTCGACCCGGCGGAGTTCGAAGTGCTGGCGCTGTGGTGGCTGGAGGAGATCGGGCAGCTCGAGCGCCGCGAGCTCGCCGACGCGCTCGGCCTGTCCGGCTCGCACGCCGCCGTGCGCGTGCACCGGATGAAGAGGCAGCTCGAGACGGCGCGCTGCGTGGTTCAGGCGCTGCGTGACGCGGGGCGGTGCGTGCGGCTGCGTTCGACGTCGCGGGACTGGGACGGCAAGCCGAGCCCGCTGTGGCGCAAACGCTTCGATCGGCACGTGCGCAACTGCGTGGTGTGCGCCCCGCAGGATCGAGCACTGATCCCGCTCAGCCGGCTGGCGCGCGGGATTCCGCTGCTGCCGGTGCCCGAGGCGCTGCGGCAGGAATGGACGGGCGGGAATTCTGTCACCGGGCCGAGCGCGAACGCCAAGACCCTGATCAACGGCCACGTCATCAATGCGTCCGGTCCTCGGCACGCGGAAGGCCACGGTCGTCCTGGCCCGGGTCGTCGCGCGCTCTCCGCCGCGTCTCCCCTCGCCATCGGGGGCGCGACCATCGCCGCCATCGCCATCGGAGCATACGTATTGACGCCCGGCAGCCATCCGACGGCAGTCACCACGCTGACGGAGACCACTCAATCGGCGGTCGCCGCGCCGGTGTTCTCTTCGCCAGGTCAGATCAGTTTGAGCGCGCGGCCGAGCGCGAGCCCGAGCCGGAGTGCAAGTCACCCGCCGAGCCGGACCGCGTCCGCAGCCGCGTCTGTATCCGCGTCGCCGAGTACGAGCACGGGCACGTCGACCGCAGCGGGCTCAGTTCCGGCAGTTGGCCCGGCGGTGACCGCGTCCTCCTCTGTCGTGCAGACGAGTTCGCGTAAGGGTGTCGGTGCGTGGACGTTCAGCGGTCAGGACCAGGCGTTGGCCGAGTCCGGAGCCTCATGGTTCTACACGTGGTCCACCAGTACCGAGGGCATATCCGCGCCCGACGCCGGCTTCGTGCCGATGATCTGGGGCTCGGGCAGCATCACGTCTTCCGCGCTGGCGCAGGCCAAGCAGGACACGAGCTGCGGCTGCATGCTCGGGTTCAACGAGCCGGATAATTCGGGCCAGTCCAACATGACCCCCAGCCAAGCGTTGAGCCTGTGGCCGCAGTTGATGAGCACCGGCCTCGAACTCGGCTCCCCCGCCGTGGCCAGCGGCGGCGCCACACCCGGCGGCTGGCTCGACCAGTTCATGACCGGCGCCAAGAACAACGGCTACCGCGTCAACTTCATCACCCTGCACTGGTACGGCTCCGACTTCAACACCACCGACGCCGTCAACCAACTCCAGTCCTACATCCAAGCCGTCCACACCCGCTACGACCTCCCCATCTGGCTCACCGAATTCGCCCTCATCAGCTTCACCAACGGCGGCCAACAATTCCCCAGCGAAACCCAGCAGGCCGCGTTCCTCACCGCCGCAACGGCCATGCTCGACAACCTGCCGTACGTCCAGCGCTACGCCTGGTTCGCTCTCCCCGCGACCAGCGGCCTGCCGAGCACCGGTCTCTTCCAGCCGGGCCCGAACATCACCCCCGTCGGCACAGCCTTCGAGGCAGCCCGATAGGGGCCCGGAAGTATTCACCGGGCGCGCGGATGGGTATTTTGGGGCACGTGCGTTCGTCTCCGGCGGCCGCAGAAACACGAAGGAGTGCCGAATGCAGCAGGTGAAGGCGGTCATCGCGCGGTCCAAGGGCGCGCCGGTCGAGATCGTGACGATCAACGTGCCAGACCCCGGTCCCGGTGAGGCGGTCGTGAAGGTGCAGGCCTGCGGCGTGTGCCACACCGATCTGCACTACCGGCAGGGCGGCATCAACGACGACTTCCCCTTCCTGCTCGGCCACGAGGCGTCCGGTATCGTCGAGGCGGTCGGCCCCGGCGTGACGGACGTGGCGCCCGGCGACTTCGTGATCCTCAACTGGCGCGCGGTGTGCGGCCAGTGCCGGGCGTGTAAGCGCGGCGAACCCTGGTACTGCTTCGCCACGCACAATGCGACGCAGAAAATGACGCTGGAGGACGGCACGGAGCTGACCCCGGCCCTGGGCATCGGCGCGTTCGCCGAGAAGACCCTCGTCGCCGCCGGTCAGTGCACGAAGGTGGACCCGAGCGCGCGCCCGGCCGCCGTGGGCCTGCTCGGCTGCGGCGTGATGGCGGGCATCGGCGCGGCGATCAACACCGGCGGCGTCACGCGCGGCAAGTCGGTCGCGGTGATCGGCTGCGGCGGCGTCGGCGTGGCGGCGATCGCGGGCTCGGCGCTGGCCGGGGCGTCCCCGATCATCGCGGTCGACATCGACGCGAAGAAGCTCGCGACCGCCACCTCCCTCGGCGCGACGCACACCGTCGACTCGTCGGCCACGGATCCGGTCGCCGCGATCCAGGAGCTGACCGGCGGCTTCGGCGCGGACGTCGTGATCGAGGCGGTCGGCCGGCCCGAGACCTGGAAGCAGGCGTTCTACGCGCGCGACCTGGCCGGAACGGTCGTGCTCGTCGGCGTTCCGACCCCGGACATGAAGGTCCCCGACCTGCCGCTGATCGACGTCTTCGGCCGCGGCGGCTCGCTGAAGTCCAGCTGGTACGGCGACTGCCTGCCCAGCCGCGACTTCCCCGTGCTCGTCGACCTCTACCAGCAGGGCCGACTCGACCTCGACGCGTTCGTCAGCGAGGAGATCGGCATCGGCGACATCGAGGCGGCCTTCGAGCGGATGCACCACGGCGACGTCCTTCGCTCGGTGGTGATCCTCTAACATGACTGCTGCTGCTGCTGCGGCCCGGGTAGACCACGGAGTCACCTCCGGCACTTTTTCGCTCGACGGCGAGACCTTCGACGTGGACAACAACGTCTGGGTCGTCGGCGACGACGTCGAATGCCTCGTCATCGATGCGCCGCACTCGGTCGATGGGATCCTCGCCGTCGTCGACGGACGCCGAGTGAAGGCAATCGTGTGCACGCACGCCCACGACGACCACGTCCGCGTCGCCCCGGAGTTGCGCGAGAAGGTCGTCGCGCCGATTCTGCTCCATCCGGACGACCGTCCGCTGTGGGAACTCACCCACACGGATTACCTCTGGGACGCCGAACTCACCGATGGTCAGACCCTCACCGTCGGCGGCACCACGCTCCACGTGCTGCACACTCCCGGCCACGCGCCCGGCGCAGTCTGCCTCTACGCGCCCGACCTCGGCTGTGTCTTCACCGGCGACACGCTCTTCCACGGCGGCCCCGGCGCCACCGGCCGCTCCTACAGCGACCGGCCCACGCTCGAGGCCTCGATTCGCGCCAAGCTGTTCGCCCTGCCCGACGACACAATCGTGCACACCGGCCACGGCGAGGACACGACTATCGGCGCCGAGCGGGCGCTGCTGGGGTGAGGGCCAACACTCACGACGGGCTCAGTCCTCGAACATATCCGCGACCACGACCATCCCGAGCAGGAGCGGTATCGCGAGACCGGCGATGACGATCACCACGTAGAAGAACACGTACTGCGGGGAGATGACCGCAAGATCGTCGGGGCGCGATGGGTTGATGCGCACGCCGGCGTGGTGGCCGTCTCGCCAAAGCTGCGGCGCTCCGGCGACCTGGGTGTGTACGACGCCGTCGTAGGTCCAGCGATACGTGCAGGTCACGTCCAGATTGGCGTCGCTCTGGCAGCCGGTGACGGTCGCCGAAACGCTCAACGTGGCGCGGCTGTCGTACGCATGGTCGTGGACCAGCCGACTGACGCAGAGTCCTACGGTCGTGGCGGCGGCTCCGGCGGCAACCATAGCCATCAACTGCATGATGTAGCCGTCGTCACGGTCATTGAGGAGGATCCGGACGATGCCGCCGATCAAGCTGACCGCGCCGACTGCGGCGGTGAAGATCCACAGCGCCTCCCAGAGCCCCCCACCCCACGAGGCGAAGGCTGCGCCCAGCGCACCCACCACGGTCAATCCGGTGCAGATATGCGTGGTCAGCCGGACGACGCGGCGAGCCGAGTGGGGCACGTCGATCGGATAGATAGCCGGGTCCTGCGGCCGCGTGTCCTGCGGCACTGCGTCTTCTCGCGTCATGCACTCACGATCACGGAGCGCCCCGGACCTGGGCCAGAGCGCTCCGCTGATGATGGCTTTCAGTAATGCTTACGACTTGAGGAAGAGTTCGATGACGGGGATCTCGACGTCCGGCTGTCGGGTCGGCAGGTTGATGGTGAGCGTGCCTCTTAGCTGGCCGGCAGCCGACGTGGCGTACGCGTGCTGGTCGTCAGGGTCGGTCAGCTCGCGCTTGACCTCGGAGCCGTCGTGCAGGAATTGCGCGTAGACGACACGGTCGGCGAGCTCCGGCAGGTGCACGGCGTCGAAGGGCCAAGCGAAAAAGTGCAGGTAAAGCCGATCGCCGCGCTGGGTGTAGCGGCAGTCGGGCGGCGGCACGTACGCGCTCGGCCCAGCGCCGTAAATGGCCCGCGCGTGGCGCCGCATCCACTCGCCGATGCCACGCAGCGTGTCGAGGGCGATGGTGTCGAACTCCCCGCGGCCGGTCGGTCCGACGTTGAGCAGCAGGTTGCCGTCGTTCGAGACCGTGTCCACGAGCATCCGCAGCAACATCCCGACCGACTTGAAGTCGCGGTTGTCGCGGTGATAACCCCAGCTGCCGTTGAGGGTCTGGCAGGCCTCCCACAGCAGCGGCACGCCGTCGTCCCGCATCATCGGTCCGCTCGGCTGGTACTGCTCGGGGGTGACGAAATCGCCCGGCAGCCCGCTGCGATCGTTGATCAGGATGCCGGACTGGAGTTCGCGGACCATCGCCAGCAGGTCGGCACTCCCCCAATCCTCCGCGCCCTTGCCACCCCACACGGGGACGCCGTCATGGATGTGGTCGCGGTACGAAAAATCCAGCCAGAGCGAGTCGATCCGGCCGAAGCGGGTCAGCAGCTCGCGGACCTGGCCGTGCAGGTAATCGCGGTAGACGGCCACGTCGCGCCGGTCGTTGGCGGCGCGCGCCTCGGCGTCGTCGCGCAGCGGGTGCAGGCCGTCGACCGGGAACTGCGGATGGTGCCAGTCGATGAGCGAGTGGTAGAAGCCGACGCCGAGACCGCGCTCGCGGAAGGCCTCGACGAACGGGGCGACGAGGTCGCGTCCGGCGGGCGTGTTCGAGGCCTTGAAGTCGGTCAGTTCGCTGTCCCAGAGACAGAAGCCCTCGTGGTGCTTCGTGGTCAGCACGGCGTAGCGCATCCCGGCGGCCTCGGCGCACGCGGCCCACGCGCGCGGGTCGTAGAGGTCGGGGTCGAAGTGCTCGAAGTACCGCTGGTGGTACTCGGCGTCGGGGGTGCGCTCGTAATGCCGCATCCACTCGTTCCTGGCCGCCGCCGCGTACAGACCCCAATGGACGAACAGGCCGAAGCGGCGCTCCTTGAACCGGGAGACGGCCTCCTCGAACTCAGCCACGCAACGCCCCCTTGACCGCGCCCGACATGAACTGCCGGGCAAAAAGCACGAACACGAACACCACCGGAAGCAGCGCCATCAGCGCGCCCGCCATGATCATGCTGTAGTCGGCGCCGTGCGCGGTGTTGAGTTGCGCAAGCGCGACCTGCAGGGTGATCCGGTTCGGGTTGACGAGCACGATCAAGGGCCAGATGTAGTCGTTCCAGGCGCCCACGAACGTGTAGATGCCGAGGAACGCCAGGCCGGGCCGGATGATCGGCAGGCATACGTGCCAGTATTGCCGGAAGAATCCGCAGCCGTCGAGCCGCGCCGCCTCGAGCAGTTCGCTCGGCACCGCTCCCTGCGTGTACTGGCGCATCCAGAAAATGCCGAAGGCGTTCGCCGCGGCCGGAACGACCAGCGCGCGCAGGTCGCCGACCCAGCCGAGGCGCACCATGATCTCGAACTCGGGGATGATCGCGAGCTGCATCGGCAGCATGAAGGTGAGCAGCAGCAGGCCGAACAGCGCCTTCTTGCCGGGGAATTCGTACTTGGCGAAGGTGAACGCGGCGAGCGAGTCGAGGAAGAGCACGAGCGCGGTCGTGCTCACGGCCACCAGCAGCGTGTTGAACATCGACCCGAAGAAGTCGATGTTGCTGAGCATGTGCCTGATGTTGACGAGCAGTTGCGAGCCGAAGACCAGCTTCGGCGGGTCCTGGTACACAGACGAGGTGCTGTTGGTCGCCATGACGATGGTCCAGTAGAACGGGAACATCGAGACGAGAACCGCGAGCAGCAGCACCGTGTGCAGGGCGATTCCCTTGATCCGTCGGGACGTCATGGACCCGTCACTTCTCCTTCCGCGCGACGAGGCGCCAGTTGATGACGGTGAACAGCACGATCACCAGGAATGCCGCCCACGCGATGGCCGCTGCGTAGCCGAAGTCGTTGTTGTCGAACGCCTCGTGGTAGAAGTAAAGGATCAAGGTCAGTCCTGCCTGGCCTGGTCCACCCGAGTCGGGGTTGACGGCCGCCGCGCTGCCGAACAGGACCTGCGGTTCGGTGAAACTCTGCAGCCCGGTGACCGTGGAGACGATCACCGTGAACAGGATGATCGGGCGCAGCAGCGGGATCGTGATGGAAAAGAACATCCGGATCGCGCCGGCCCCGTCCACGCGCGCCGCCTCATAGAGCTCGGGCGGGATCGACTGCATCCCGGCCAGGTAGATGATCGCGTTATAGCCGGTCCACTGCCAGGTCATCAGAGCCGAGATGACGAGCTTGATCGTCCACGAGTCGCTGAGCCAGTTGACCGTCGGCAGGTGCAGCGAGTGCAGGATGACGTTGACGAGCCCGTAGTTCTCGCTGAACACCGCACTGAAGAACAGGGCGATGGCGACGATCGAGGTCACGCTCGGGATAAAAAGCGCCACCCGGTAGAACGCGGTGAAGCGCTTGGTCGAATTGAGCAGCGAGGCGAGGACCAGCGACATGAAGAGCATCGGCACGGTCGACAGCACCCAGATGGTCAGGGTGTTGCGCAGGGCCAGCCAGAACGTCGGGTCCTTGAGCAGGAAGCGGAACTGCTGCAGGCCGACGAACCTGATCGGCCCGAGCCCGTCCCAGCTGGTGAAGGCGAGGTAGAGCGAGAAGCAGATCGGGATCAGCAGGAAGACCAGGAAGATCACGTAGAACGGTGAGACCGCCAGGTACTGCGGCCAGAACGAGGCGGTCCGCCGCAGCCGGCCGGGCCGCCGCGGCTTCTTCGCCGCGGGCGGCGTGTCGCGCGCGATGCGCATGCGCGGGGAGTTGACTCGTGACTGCGCCATCTCTCAAGCCACCTCCCGCTGCGCGAAAAACCGCTCGGCCCGACCAACAGCCGCGGCCCAAGCACCGTCGACTCGTAACTGCGCCATATCTCAGCCCACCCCCTGCTGCGCGAAAATCTGCTTGGCCTGGCTGACGGCCGCGGCCCACGCACCGTCGGAACCGGAGCCGTTCTCAACGTTGATCAACTGGTCGAAGTAGGGGGCCGAGACCGCGGAGTCGGCCGGGGCCGTGTACTGGTCCGGGATCGCCCTGGCCGCGGGACCGAAGACCTCGATCGTCTTCTGCCCGCCGAAGTACGGGTCGCCGCTGGTGAGCGCGGGCAGCGTGTAGCTCGCCGGGGTGGAGGGGAAAAGCGCCTCGTCGGTGAAGCCGCGGGCCTGGTTGGCCGGGTCGACGATCCAGGTGATGATCTCGAAGGCGAGCGCCGGGTCGGAGCACTCGGTGGGGATCGCCAGGAACGAGCCGCCGTTGTCGGAGGGCCCGCTCGGGTTCGCCGCGACTCGCCATTTGCCGGATAAGTTGGGCGCGGCCTGTTCGATGTCGAGCGCGTGCCAGGCGGCGCCGATCACGGAGCCGACAGTGCCGTTGCTGACGTTGCCGTTCCAGCTGTTGTCGTTGATCTTCGCGTCGATGCCGAGAGTGACCGTCTTGACTGCGGTGTCCCAGGCTGCGCGAATGTGGTCCTGGTCGCCGATGAAGTTTCCGTTCTCGTCGATGAACCGCTGCCTGCCCTGGCCGACCGCCGCGGTGAAGATGTCGCTCGCGTTGTCCACCAGGTAGGTCTTGGGCACCGCCTTGTGCAACTCGACCCCGGCGGCGAAGTACTCGTCCCAGGTCTTCATTTGCGCGGCCACGGTGGCCGGGTCGGTCGGCAGGCCCGCCTTCGCATAAAGGTCCTCGCGGTAGTACATCGCGGTCGGGCCGATGTCGATCGGGAAGCCGATGAGCTTGCCGTCGGTGGTCACGCCCTGATCCCATTTCCAGGTCAGGTACTGGGACTTGAACTTCTCGGCGCCGAGGGTGTTGAGGTCGATGAACTGGTCGGCGTCCGGGAAGAACGAGGCCATGTCCTCGCCCTTGATGCCGGTGATGTCGGGGACGAAGCGCCGGCTGGTCATCGTGGTCACCAGCTTCTGCTTGAAGTCCCCGCCGATCACCGACGAGCCGAGCTTCGTCTGCGCGGCGAAGCGCTTGCCGGCGTCGGAGACCACGTTGGGGCTCAGCCCGCCGCTCCAGTACCACAGGGCCATGGAGCCGGACGAATTCTTCCCGCCCGAGCCCGTGCAGGCCGCGACGGCGCCGCAGGATGCCAGCCCCGCGACGCCGAGCAGGCCCGTTTTGATCGCCTGTCTACGCGAGAGTTCCACGTTGTTCCGCCTTCCGGGCTGCGTGCTTCCTCATCGGGCCTCCGCGCCGGCGCTGCCGGGTCCACCGGTGGCGTGGATTTAGGCATGAGAGTGCACCATGCTGCACGAGTTTGACAAGAGTCTGCCTGAAATACGCGTGACCGTGACCAAGTTTGAAGAGTATGGTGGTCCGCATGATCTCCCCCCGTCGCCATGATCCGGTCCCGCGCGCGGGCTTGCACTCCGCAGAGAACCACGAGGCGCCATGAGACTCACGATCCTCGGCGGAGGCGGGTTCCGCGTTCCGCTCGTCTACCGCGCCCTCCTCGACGATCACGCCGAGGGCCGCGTCACCCACGTCACCCTGTACGACCTCGACGCCGGGCGGCTCGCCGCGATCGGCCGGGTGCTCGCCGAGCAGGCCGAGGGCATACCGGACGCCCCCGAGATCACCGTCACGACCGACCTCGACACGGCGATCGCCAAGGCCGACTTCGTGTTCAGCGCGGTGCGGGTGCGCGGGCTCGAGGGCCGCGCGGCCGACGAGCGGATCGCGCTGAACGAGGGCGTGCTCGGCCAGGAGACCGTCGGCGCCGGGGGCATCTCCTACGGCCTGCGCACGATCCCGGTGATGACGCAGGTCGCCCGCCGCGTCGCCGAGCTCGCGCCGGACGCGTGGGTGATCAACTTCACCAACCCGGCCGGCATGGTCACCGAGGCGATGTCCGCGCACCTGGGCGAGCGGGTCATCGGCATCTGCGACTCCCCGGTCGGCCTCGGCCGCCGCGTCGCCGGGGCGCTCGGCGTGAACCCGGCCGAGGCGAAGCTGGATTACGCGGGCCTGAACCACCTCGGCTGGCTGCGCGGCCTCTACGTCGGGGGCCGTGACCAGCTGCCACGCCTGTTCACCGACGATGCCGCGCTCACCTCATTCGAGGAGGGCCGATTGTTCGGCGCCGAGTGGCTGCGCTCGGTCGGCGCGATCCCGAACGAGTACCTGCACTATTACTACTTCAACCGCGAGACGGTCGCCTCGGCGCGCGGCGCCGCCAAGACCCGCGGCGCCTTTCTGCTCGACCAGCAGCGTGGCTTCTACGATGAGCTCGCCTCAGCGCAAGACCTGTCCGCGTTCGCCGCGTGGGACCGGACCCGGCTCGAGCGCGAAGAGACCTATATGGCGGAGAACCGCGAGGCGGTCTCGGCCGGCGAGCGCGACTCCTGCGACCTGCAGTCCGGCGGCTACGAGCAGGTCGCGCTCGGACTGATGCGGGCGATCGCGCGGGACGAGCGCACGACGCTGATCCTGAACGTGCGCAACCGCGGCGTGCTCGGCATGCTCGACCCGGACGCGATCGTCGAAGTGCCCTGCCACGTGGACGCCAACGGCCCGCGTCCGCTCGCCGTCGATCCGCTGCCGGGCCACGCCGCGGGCCTGGTGTGCGCGGTCAAGGCGGTGGAGCGGGACGTTATCGCAGCGGCCGCCGACGGTTCGCGCGCGCTCGCCGTGCGCGCCCTGGCCATGCATCCGCTGGTCGATTCGGTGAGCGTCGCCCGGCGGCTTTTCGACGAGTACCAGAGTGCGATCCCTGACCTGGCCTACCTGCGCTGAGAGGTGTATTTCCCATGCACGACGATCGACGCCTCGTCGAGGCCCGGCTTGACCGGGTGCTGGCCGAACGGATCAGGCCGGCTGTGTACGCCGAAAAGGTCCCTTTCGAACTGGGCATCTGGAAGGTGCCTGGCGAGCCGGTTCCGGTGGCCGAAGCCCTCGCCACCGCCGAGTACGCGCCGTTCAAGGTCGGCGAGCGCTGGGGAACGCCCTGGTCAACGGCCTGGTTCCGGGTCTCCGGCACGGTCCCCGCGGAGTGGGCCGGCCGCCGGGTGGAGGCCGTGTTCGACCTCGGATTCATCGGCGATTGGCCGGGCGGTCAGGCCGAGGCTCTGGTCTACGACGCGGCCGGGCACCCGCTCAAGGGCGTCGCGCCGCGCAACCAGTACGTGCCCATCACGCGGTCGGCGGCGGGTGGCGAGCGGGTTGAACTGCTCCTTGAGGCCGCAGCCAACCCGGACATTCTGGCAAACGGGTTCGTGCCTACCGCGATGAGCGACCGTACAACTGCGCCGGACGAGCCGATCTACCGCTTCGCCCGAGCGGACCTAGCCGTGCTCGACGAGACTGTCTGGCACCTCGTGCTCGACATCGAAGTCCTCAATGAGCTGATGCTCGAGCTGCCGACCACCGAGCCGCGGCGGCACGAAATTCTGCGCGCGCTCGAGTCGATGCTCGACGCGCTCGACCCCTCCGACGTGGCCGGAACCGCCGAGGCGGCGCGTGCCGAGCTCGTCGGCGTCCTCGCGAAGCCCGCGCACGCCAGCGCGCACACGATATCCGCGGTCGGCCACGCGCACATCGACAGCGCGTGGCTCTGGCCGGTGCGCGAGACCGTGCGCAAGACCTCCCGGACCTTCGCGAACGTCACCGCCCTCGCGGCCGACTACCCAGAGTTCATCTTCGCCTGCTCCCAGGCCCAGCACTACGCGTGGGCCAAGGCGCACTATCCGGAGATCCACGAGCGGATCAGCGCGGCGATTAAGTCCGGGCAGTGGGTCCCGGTCGGCAGCATGTGGATCGAGCCGGACGGGAACCTCCCCGGCGGCGAGGCCCTGGCCCGCCAGCTGATCCACGGCAAGCGATACTTCCTCGACGAATTCGGCGTGGACACGCAAGGGGTGTGGCTGCCCGACTCCTTCGGCTACACCGCCGCCTTCCCGCAGCTCGCGCGGCTGGCCGGGGCGCGGTGGTTCCTGACCCAGAAACTGTCGTGGAATCAGACCAACAAGCTGCCGCACCACACCTTCTGGTGGGAGGGCATCGACGGTTCGCGGGTGTTCACGCACTTCCCGCCGGTCGATTCGTACGTCGCCGCGTTCGAGGGCGCAGAACTGGCATTGGCCGTGCGAAATTACGCCGAGAAGGGGCGCGGCACCCGCTCGCTCGCCCCCTTCGGCTACGGCGACGGCGGTGGCGGGCCGACCCGCGAGATGCTGGAGAAGGCACGGCGCCTCCGCGATCTTGAGGGCTCGCCGAAGGTGGTCATCGAGCCGCCGGACGAATTCTTCCGCGCGGCCGAGGCTGAATATCCGGACGCTCCGGTCTGGTCCGGCGAGATGTACCTGGAGCTGCACCGCGGCACGTTCACCACCCAGGCGCGCGGCAAGGCGGGCAACCGACGCAGCGAGCACCTGCTGCGCGAGGCCGAACTGTGGGCGGCGACGGCGTCCGTGCACGCCGGTTATTCATACCCGTATGACGATCTCGACCGGATCTGGAAGACGGTGCTGCTGCACCAGTTCCACGACATCCTGCCGGGCACGTCCATCGGATGGGTGCACCGCGAGACCGAGGCCGTATACGCCGAAACCATCGCGGAGCTCGAAGGCATCGTCGCCGGCGCCACGGCCGCGTTGGCCGGTGCGGGGTCTGACGACGATGTTCTCGATGTTCTGGTGTTCAACACGAGCCCGCGTAATCGTGCCGAGGTCGTCGTCCTGCCGGATGGCAGCCCAGCGTACGCGCAGGCTCCCGCCTCGGGCGTCGGCCGGCTCGTAGCGGATGTGCCGACGCCGGTGACGGTGTCCGAGCAGGTCTTGGACAACGGCCTCGTGCGGGTCGAGATCGACGCGGACGGCCTGTTCACCTCCGTCCGTGACCTGACCACGACGTGGGCGGGCGGCCGTGAACTGCTGGCACCCGGCGAACGTGGCAACCTGCTGCGACTGCACACGGACCTGCCGAACGCGTGGGACGCGTGGGATGTCGATGCGCACTATCGGCACCGCTTCACGGAATTGACACAGGCTGACGCGGTGACGGTCGTCGAGTCCTCGCCGCTGGTCGGCGCGGTCCGGATTGAGCGTGCCTTCGGGCGATCTCGGATCGTCCAGACCATACGCCTTCGGGCCGGCAGCCGCCGCGTGGACATCGAGACCGAGGTCGACTGGCACGAGACGGAGAAATTCCTCAAGGCCGTCTTCCCGCTCGACGTGCACGCCGAGCGTACGGCCGCCGAGATCCAGTTCGGCCACGTGACCCGGCCGACGCACACCAACACCAGCTGGGAGGCGGCGCGCTTCGAGGTCTACGCGCACCGCTGGGTGCACGTGGCCGAAGCGGGCTACGGCGTCGCGCTGCTGACCGACTCGACCTACGGCTACGACGCCGGCCGCACGACCCGCGCGGACGGCGGTACGACGACCACGATCGGCCTAAGCCTGCTGCGCGCGCCGCGCTGCCCCGATCCACTGGCTGATCAGGGTGCGCACCGGTTCACGTACTCCCTGCTGCCGGGCGCCGACGTGGCCGACGCGGTGGCCGAGGGATACGCGCTTAATCTGCCGCTGCGCGTCGGCTCGGGATCGGGTTCGGTCTCGGCACCTCTCGTCTCGCTCGACGGCTCGGCCGCCGCAATCGAGGCCGTGAAGCTGGCCGACGACCAGTCAGGCGACGTCGTCGTGCGGCTGTACGAGTCCCTCGGCGGGCGCGCTGAGGCGGTGCTTCGCCCCGGGTTCACGTTCGCTCGCGCAGAAATCGTCGACCTCCTCGAACGTCCTTTGGGTGACAGCCCGCTGGTCATCGGCGACGACGGCTCAACCCCCCTGACGCTCCGTCCATTCCAGATCCTCACCGTACGTCTGGTCCGCGCCTCGTGACGGCGCCACTTCGCGCTTGGGAGTCCCCCGAACTGACCGCCTGGCGGCGGCTCCCCGCGCATGCGATTCGCCGTGTGCCGAGCGACGACGCGTTGTGCCTAGACGGCGAGTGGCGTTTCCAACTCCTCCCGGGCCCGGAGGCGCCGCTCGCCGATCGCTGGGCGGTGACGTCTGTGCCCGGCTGCTGGACCATGCAGGACTTCGACGACATCCACGGCGTCAACGACCTGCCGCAGTACACGAACGTGCAGATGCCGTGGCCCGACGCTCCGCCGCAACCCCCGGCGCGTAACCCGACCGGCGTATACGAGCGCGCGGTCACGGTGCCCGCCGATTGGGCGGGGCGCCGGATCGTGCTGCACGTCGGCGCGGCGGAGAGCGTGCTGCTGGTCCAGATCGGCGACGAGACCATCGGCGTTGGCAAGGACTCGCATTTGGCGAGCGAGTTCGACGTGACCGACATGGTGCGACCCGGAGAGCCGACCGTCATCCGCCTGACGGTGGTGAAGTGGTCGGACGCGTCATTCGTCGAGGACCAAGATCAGTGGTGGCACGGCGGGATCACGCGTTCGGTCTATTTGTATGCCACCGATCGTTCCCTCTACCTCGACGACGTGCACGTAGCCGAGGCAACGGCGGACGGCGTACTCCGAGTGGATGTACGAGTTCGGGCGGCCGAACGAGGGACGTTACCGGAAGGCTGGCACATCTCAGGCCACCTCGACGGTCTCGGCGAACTCGGGCCGGACACCGCGTACGCCGCCGCGAACGAGGCTGACGAGCGGGTCTCCGACTGGTTAGGCCTGGCCCGGATCAGCGCTCGCGTACCCGACGTGCGCCAATGGTCGGCCGAGACGCCGGAGCTGTACGCGCTGGCCGTCCGGCTGCATCGCGCGGACGGCACGGTCGCCGACGAGGCACGCTGCCGCATCGGATTCCGGACGGTCGAGATTGTCGGGCGCGACCTGCTCATCAACGGCGTGCGCGTGCTGATTCGCGGCGTGAACCGGCACGATTTCGACCCATTGACCGGCCGCGTCGTCTCCGTCGCCGAGATGCGGGCCGACCTGGAGACCGCCAAAAACTTCGGCTTCAACGCGATCCGCACCTCGCACTACCCGAATGATCCCGCGCTGCTGGACCTCGCCGACGAACTGGGCCTTTACGTCGTGGACGAGGCCGACATCGAGACGCACGACCACGCCCACGAACTGGCCGACGACCCGCGCTATCTGCCCGCGTTCATAGATCGCGTCTCCCGCATGGTGCTCCGCGACAAGAACCATCCGAGCGTCATCATGTGGTCGCTGGGCAACGAGAGCGACTACGGCGTCAACCACGACGCGGCGGCCGGCTGGGTACGCGGCTACGACCCGACGCGTCCGCTGCACTACGAGGGCGCGATCAAGATCGACTGGGCGACCGCCGGTCTGGCCGTAAGCGACGTCGTCTGCCCGATGTATTCGTCGATCGGCGACATCGTCGCGCACGCGGAGTCGGGCGCACAGACCAGGCCGCTGATCATGTGCGAGTACTCGCACGCGATGGGCAACAGCAACGGCACGCTCGCCGAGTACTGGTCCGCGATCGAGTCGACACCGGGCCTGCAAGGCGGATTCATCTGGGAATTCCGCGACCACGGCATCCTTCAGCGCTTGACGGACGGACGCCCGGCCGGACCTGACTCCACGGCGCGACCCACCGATGGCGTCGCGCCGCCGGGACACCGCTGGGCCTACGGCGGCGACTTCGGCGACGTGCCAAACGACGGCGTGTTCTGCGCAGACGGCATTTTCTTCCCCGACCGAACCCCGAAGCCCGCTGCGTACGAGCACCGCGAGATCGCCGCGCCAGTACACCTGGAATCTCTGGCCAACGGCTTAGTCCGGATTACCAACCGGCAGGACTTTCTAGGCCTAAATCGCTTCGTCGCCACCTGGCTCCTCACCACCGCCGACGGCTCGCCACACACCGCCCCCGCGGATCTGCCGTCCCTCGCGCCCGGCGCCTACGCAGACGTCGTAGTCCCGTTCGAATTGCCCGAGAGCGGCGAAGCCTGGCTCACCCTCCAAGTCACCGCCGGCGGTACCGACGTCTGCGCACCATCCGTCCATCTCCGCCCTGAAGACCGCGACCTCCTAACCCGCGCCGACGCACTGACCGAGCCGGGCGCCATCGAACTCGACGACGCCGGACTCCTCATCCATCCGCTGCTCGCCACGGCGCCCAAGCTCTCCCTCTGGCGCGCGCCGACCGACAACGACGTGCTCGGCGGCATGGCAGAACGTTGGCGCAAGTGGGGGCTAGAGGCCCTTCAACGCACCCTGTTCGGCGTCACGCGCGAGTACGACCGAACCATCGTCAACTCCGAGTACGCGACCGGGGCCGGACCCGTCACCCACGAGCAGGTCTTCACTCTTCTACGCGATGGCGGCGTCCTTATCGAAGAAACCGCCGTCCTCCCCAACGCCTTGGACGACGTAGCCCGCGTCGGCTCGGTCTTCGAGACCGCCGCACGCTACGCCGACGCCGAGTGGTTCGGCACCGGGCCGTGGGAGACCTACCCGGACCGCGCCACAGCTCCCGTAGCCCGCCACCGATCAACCATCGACGCACTATTCACCCCATACCTGCGGCCGCAAGAGAGCGGCGGCCGCAACGGCGTGCGCTGGATCGCCTTGTCAGAAGCGAACGCACCGGGTCTCACGATCCACCTCGACGCACCGCGCCAGGTGAGCGTGACACGCCACCGAGCCGCCGACCTCGCAACCACCACGCATCACGACGCGCTCGTCCCACTGCAAGACCGCTGCGTAGTCCACCTCGACGCCGCACATCGCGGCCTAGGCACAGCCTCCTGCGGCCCCGACACCCTGCCCAACTACCGAGTAGAAACCGGCGTCCACCGCTGGTCCTGGACCCTCAGCTGAGCCTCGAAGGCTCAGCGGTACCGCTCAAGAGTCGCCGCAGCGTGGCGGACCTCGGTGGCGACATCCGCCGGGATGACGTCATCAAGGAACGCATACTCTGCACGCAGCCCGGCCGCGTCGCCGCCACCCTCCTTCACGTCCCGCCACCAGCGAGCCACCCCCGCCCACCCAGGAGCGGCAAGTGCGCCGCCGAACTGCTGAACGGCAAGCGCGGCGCCGAGGTTGGCGAAGCGCAGCCGGTCGACGAGCGGCCACCCGGCGAGCGTGGCCGCGACGAATCCGGCACCGAACACATCGCCCGCTCCGGTCGCGTCGAGCACTTCGGCCTTGAGACCCGGCACGGCGGCGCTCTCACCGGTCGTCGCGTCGACCGCGAGAACCCCGTCGCCACCACGGGTGATCACAGCGAGGGCCACGAGGTCGCCGAGCTTCGCCAGCGCCGCCTCGGGGGTGTCAGTGCGGGTATAGGCCATCGCCTCGCCGGCGTTGGGCATGAAGGCGTGGCACAGCGGCAGTTGCTCGAGGATCGCGTCGGGCGAGCGGTCCGCCTCGTCCCAGCCGGCGTCGGCGAAGACGAGCGTGCCGCGCTCGTGTGCCCGCTCGAGCCACGCCTGGCGCTCCGGAGCGAGATGTGCCACGGTGACGCGGCTGGCGGGCGGGTCGACGCCGATCATCGCGTCGGCGGTCAGCGGCGGTTCGTGCCCGTGCGTAACCATGGCGCGGTCGTGGTCGTAAGCGAGCGACACGGTGACGGGCGAGTGCCAGCCGGGGAAGCGCCGGGAGCGCGCGAGGTCCACGCCCTCCTCCCGCCCGAGCACGTCCCAGCAGTAAGCGCCGTACGCATCGTCCCCGAAGGCCGCCGCGAGGGACGTGCTCAGGCCGAGGCGGGAGAGGGCCACGGCGAAGTTCGCGATGCCGCCGGGGCCGGAACCCATGCCCTTGGTCCACACCTCGGCACCCAGGCGCGGCGGCTGGTCCAGGCCGGTGAATACGATGTCGAAGAACAACAGACCGGTGAGGAAGACGTCGAACGGCTCCGATGGCTGCTGGTGGGTGACGGGGTCCACGTGCCCCTCCCTCCTGTGCTGAAGTCGTGCAATCGTAGCAAAAGTCGATCACATATGAGTAGGATTCTGCTCGACATTGAAAGGTAGCGTCCAACCATGCTTCCCGAACGCCGACACCAGCTCATCCTCCGCGCGCTGCGCGACGACGGCGCATCCACCATCGTCGCGCTCGCGGAGCGGCTCGGCGTGAGCCCGGCGACAGTCCGACGCGACCTGGTCCGCCTCGACGAGGAGGGCCTGCTGACCCGGGTGTACGGCGGCGCGGCGCCGGTCGCGGACAAGGATGAGCCCTTCACCGACGTGGCCACGGTCCGGGTGGGCGAAAAGGACACGGTGGCCGAGCGCGCGGCGGCGCTGATCGAGGACGGCGAGACGGTGCTGCTGGACATCGGCACCACCGCACATCGGCTGGCCCGCAGGCTGCGCGGCCGAAACCTGACGGTCGTCACCAGCAACATGGCCGTCTACGAGGAGTTGGCCGACGACGCGGGCATCCAACTGGTGCTGCTCGGCGGGATGCTGCGCCGCGAATACCGTTCGCTGGTCGGCTTCCTGACGGAGGACAACCTGCGCCAGATCCACGCCGACCGGCTGTTCCTCGGCACCAGCGGCGTGCGCCCGGACGGCCGGGTGATGGACACGACGGTGGTCGAGGTGCCGGTCAAGCGAGCCATGATCGCCGCCAGCGACCGGGTCGTGCTGCTGGCCGACTCGGCGAAGTTCCCGGGCACCGGCGTGGCCACCGTCTGCGGCCCCGAGGCACTGGACACGGTCGTGACCGACGCCCCGGTGGACGCGCGCACCTCGGCGGCGTTCCGCGAGGCAGGCGTCAGCATCGTCGAGGCCACCGCGTAGGGCTGGACAACACCACCCCGGCGGCATTTGCCGAGGCGGCCGTCAGCAGCACCATCGAGGCCACCGCCTAAGGCCACAGATCCGCAGATCGGCGGCGCTTCGCGAGACGAGCGTGAGCATCGTCGAGGCCACCGCGCAGGGCCTCCAAACCCCGCCATCGCGCGTGATCGATTACGGCGGCCGCCCGAGACCGGGTGGCCGCCGTCGCGCATTTCCCCCTCGATTCCGGATTCCGGAAGTTCCGGAACCAGAGTGCCGATTCCCGCGCGGGCTCTTGACGGCCGGGGTGCGGGTGCCTAATCTCCCGTTTGCAGTAAGGAAAGTTTCTTAACGAAGTCTGATTCCGCGCCACCCGCACGCCCACACGCACGCAATTCCCGACCCACCCCGACCGGAGGATCCGCATGCCCCGTGGTGTTCGCAAGGCCCTGATCATCGGCACGGCCGCCGTGCTGCCGGCCACCGGGGCGGGGGTCGTGCTCTCCGCGACCTCGGCCGCCGCGGCCAGCGCCGCGTTCCCCGCGCACTATTCAGCCCCCTACCTGCAGATCGACAGCTCCGACGCGAGTGACATGGCCGCTGACATGAGCGCGAGCGGCGACGCGTTCTACACCCTCGCCTTCCTCACCCCGGAGTCGGGCTGCACACCCGAGTGGGAGGACAACGGCGATTCGCTGGGCACGTTCACCTCGCAGGTCTCGTCGCTGCAGGCGGCCGGCGGGAACGTGATCATCTCCTTCGGCGGCGAGTCCGGCGGCGAGCTCGCGCAGACCTGCACCTCGGTCTCCAGCCTGGAGGCCGCGTACGCCAAGGTGGTGAGCACGTACGGCGTCACCCGGCTCGACTTCGACATCGAGGGCAGCGTGCTCGACGACACCGCGTCGAACGAGCGGCGGGACGAGGCGCTGGCCGAACTGCAGGCGGCCGACCCGTCGGTGCAGATTGATTTCACCCTGCCGGTGGACCCGACCGGCCTGGAGTCCGACGCGACCGCGCTGCTGGACGACGCGCAGAGCAAGGGCGTCGACGTCAACCTCGTCAACATCATGACGATGGACTTCGGCGATGGGCAGAACCCGCTGACCGACGCCGAGTCCGGGGCCAAGGCCACCGTCAGCCAGCTCGAGAGCATCTACGGGATCGACTCGACCCAGGCCTGGAACATGCTCGGTCTCACCCCGATCGCCGGCCAGAACGACGACGACGAGGACTTCACCGAGTCCGACGCGTCCACGCTGGAGAGCTTCGCCGCGACCAACGGCGTGCAGGAGCTGGCCTTCTGGGAAGTCGACGGCTACGACAAGCCGGACAGCTACGCGTACTCGAAGATCTTCGAGAAGATCACCAGCGGCAGCACGTCCACGAGCGGCTTCCCGAGCGGCTACCACCAGCTCGTCGTGCAGAACAGCGACCTGTGCGCGGACATCCCCGACAGCAGCACGTCGAACGGCGCGGTCATCGACCAAGCCTCGTGCGAGTCGGGGTCCGGCGACGTGAACCAGGAGTTCAAGTTCAACCTGGTCTCCGACGGCTACGGCGAGCTGCAGGACGAGAACAGCGGCAAGGACATCGTCGTGAAGAGCGCCTCGACCGCCAAGGGCGCCGACGTCATCCAGTACACGCAGAACGGCACGACCAACGGCCTGTGGCTGCCGGTCGAGCTGTCCGACGGAACCTGGCAGTTCAAGAACGAGAACAGCGGCCTGTGCCTGGACCAGACCGGCGACGTGAGCACCACGGGCGTCCAATTCGACCAGTGGACCTGCAAGTCCGGAACCGGCAGCAACCAGGACTTCGCCACGCAGTGATCAGCCCCGGGTGATCCCCGGTGTTCAAGTGATCCCGCAGAGCCGGAGAGCCCCCACAGACCGATCCCCCACGGCCGCCGGGGGCTCTCCCCCGTTCCAAGCCACGACGAGCCACCTGGCCAGAGGGGCCCACCGTGGTCGCGACGGGCGTGGCCGACGGGGGCCGGATGTGGCCCGAAAGACAGTGCCCGAACGGCGGTGGCGGGTTGACGCGGGGCCGCGGCGTCGGGCAAGGTCACCGACAGAAGTTCATATCGCGAGACCACGGTGCGCAGGGATCCGGTGCGAGTCAGCCGGCGCTTCCCGGCGCCGCGACCACCGGGGAGCGCGCTGAAACGTGGGCCACGGCACGTCCGTTCAGACGGCCGGAAGGTCCGCGGCGGACGCGCGTCGGACATCCGGAGTCGGGGACCTGCTCCCGTGGCCAGACCGACCCAGGCGGGGGCGGAAGACGCACCCCGCGAGGAGGCCCCAGATGACACCGGTGTCAGGCGCCGGGGAGACCGCCGCGAGGTACGTACGCGGCTCCCACGGCCGAGGCTTGCCCGACGGTTTCGCACACACGGCTCCGGTCGCATGACCGCCACCGACGACCTATCCACCTCCGCGCTCTTCCCCGACGCGAGCCGCGAGCAGTGGCAGCGCCTGGTCAGCGGGGTTCTGGCGAAGTCCGGCAAGCCGGGCCTCGAGGGCGAGGACGCCGAGCAGGCCCTCAGCACGCTGCTTGAGGACGGGCTGCGCGTCAAGCCGCTCTACACCGCAGAGGATGTCGCGCCCGACCCGGGATTCCCGGGCTCCGCACCCTATGTACGTGGCGACCGTGCGCAGGGGGCGGCGCTCGGCGGCTGGGACATCCGGGCCCAGCACACCGACCCCGATCCCGTGCGTACGCACGAGGCGGTGCTCGCCGACCTGGAGAACGGCGCGGGTTCGCTGTGGATCGAGCTCGGCGGCGAGGGCCTGGCCATCGACGCGCTGCCGACCGTGCTCGACGGCGTCCTCTTGGACCTGGCCGCTGTCGTGCTCGACGCGGGCGCTGAGTTCGGCGCGGCGGCCGAGCGGCTGTTCGCGCTGTACGTCGAGCGCGGCGTGACCGCTGATCAGGCCGCCGGCAATCTCGGCGCCGACCCGCTCGGCCTGCTCGCGCGCACCGGCCAGGACGAGCCGACCGGGCAGTTGCTCGGCACGGCCGCCGAGCTCGCGCTGCGCTGCGCCCGCGAGTACCCGGGCGTACGAGCGCTGACGGTGGACGCACTGGCGTACCACGACGCGGGCGCCTCCCCGGTCCAGGAACTCGGCTGCGCGCTCGCCACCGCGCTCGCGTATCTCCGGGCCCTGACCGACGCGGGCCTGCCGGTCGACCAGGCGGCGGCCCAGCTGGAGTTCCGCTACGCCGCGAGCGCCGACCAGTTCCTCACCATCGCCAAGCTGCGCGCGGCGCGCCGGCTGTGGGCACGGATCCTCGAGGCCTGCGGCGCGCCGGAAGCGGCGGCGAGCGGCCGGACGCACGCGGTGACCTCGGCCGTCATGATGACCGAGCGCGACCCGTGGGTGAACATGCTGCGCACCACCGTCGCCGCGCTGGCTGCCGGCGTAGGCGGCGCCGAGTCGCTGACGGTCCGTCCGTTCGACGCGGCCGTCGGTCTGCCGGACGACTTCGCGCGGCGGATCGCCCGGAACACGCAGTCGATCCTGCTGGACGAGTCGAACCTGGGGCGGGTCGTGGACCCGGCCGGCGGGTCCTGGTACGTCGAGTCGCTCACCGACTCGCTCGCGCGCGCCGCGTGGGCCTGGTTCCAGGAGATCGAACGCTCCGGCGGCCAGCACGCGGCGCTGACCGGGGGCCTGATCGCCGAGCGGATCGGCGCGACCTGGGATGCCCGGACCGTCCAACTGGCCCGACGGCGCGAGCCGATCACCGGGGTCAGCGAGTTTCCGAACCTCGACGAGAACCCGATCACCCGCCGCCCCGCGCCCGCCCGGCCCGGCGGCGGCCTCGCCCCCGTCCGGCGTGCGCAGGAGTTCGAGGCGCTGCGCACCCGCTCCGACGAGTTCCTCGCCGAGACCGGCGCCCGACCGCGCATCGCGCTCGTCGCCCTCGGCCCCGAGGCGGTCTCCTCGGCCCGGTCTTCGTTCGCCGCCAACCTCTTCCAGGCCGGGGGCATCGAGACGGTGCTCGTGCGCATTCCGGTCGCCCCCGAGTTCGACGCATCAGCGCTGGCCAAGGCGCTCTCCGACAGCGGCGCGCCCATCGCATGCCTGTGTTCGAGTGACGCCCTCTACGCCGAGCACGCGGTCCAAGCCGCGCAGGCGCTAGGCGAGGCGGGAATGCGCCGGATCTGGTTGGCCGGCCGCCCCGGCGAGACGGCCAAGCAGGAGTACGGTGCCGCCGGGATCACCGAGTACGTATACGCCGGTTGTGACGCGCTCGCCGCGCTGCGCGCCGCCTTCGCCGAGAACGGAGCGGCCCGATGACGATCCCCGACTTCACCAAGATCGAATTCGCCGGTACGGACACGTCTGACGACGCCTCGAAGGCCGCGTCCGGAGCTGAAGCCGAGGCGGACTGGCGCGAGGCCTGGCAGCGGGAGACCGGCCACGGCGTCGACGAATCGCTGTGGGAGACCCCCGAAGGCATCGCGGTCAAGCCCCTCTACGCCTCCGCCGATCTAGACGGCCTCGACTTCCTCGGCACGTATCCCGGCATCGCGCCCTACCTGCGCGGCCCGTACCCGACGATGTACGTAAACCAGCCGTGGACGGTGCGTCAGTACGCCGGCTTCTCCACCGCCGAGGAGTCCAACGCGTTCTACCGGCGCAACCTCGCCGCCGGGCAGAAGGGCCTCTCGGTCGCCTTCGACCTGGCCACGCACCGCGGCTACGACAGCGATCACCCGCGCGTGACCGGCGATGTCGGGATGGCGGGCGTGGCCATCGACTCGATCTACGACATGCGGCAACTGTTCGACGGCATTCCGCTGGACAAGATGTCGGTGTCGATGACGATGAACGGCGCCGTGCTACCGATCCTCGCGCTCTACATCGTCGCCGCCGAGGAGCAGGGCGTCGCGCCGGAGCAGTTGGCCGGGACCATTCAGAACGACATCCTCAAAGAGTTCATGGTCCGCAACACCTACATCTACCCGCCGAAGCCGTCGATGCGGATCATCTCCGACATCTTCGCCTACGCCTCGCAGCGGATGCCGCGGTACAACTCGATCTCCATCTCCGGGTACCACATCCAAGAGGCCGGAGCGACCGCAGATCTCGAACTCGCCTACACGCTGGCGGACGGCGTCGAGTACCTGCGCGCCGGCCTGGACGCCGGACTAGAGGTCGACGCGTTCGCGCCGCGCCTGTCGTTCTTCTGGGCGATCGGCATGAACTTCTTCATGGAGATCGCCAAGCTTCGTGCCGCGCGGCTGCTGTGGGCCAGGCTGGTCAAGGACTTCGAGCCGAAGAGCCCGAAGTCCCTGTCCCTGCGCGCGCACTGCCAGACCTCCGGCTGGTCGCTTACGGCCCAGGACGTGTTCAACAACGTCCCGCGCACCTGCATCGAGGCGATGGCCGCCACGCAAGGCCACACACAGTCGCTGCACACGAACGCCCTGGACGAAGCGCTCGCGCTCCCGACCGACTTCTCCGCCCGCATCGCGCGCAACACACAGCTTCTGCTGCAGCAGGAGTCGGGCACCTGCCGGGTGATCGACCCCTGGGGCGGCAGCGCGTACATCGAGCGGCTGACGTACGACCTGGCCCGCCGCGCGTGGCAGCACATTCAGGAAGTCGAGGCGGCGGGCGGCATGACCGCAGCCATCGACGCGGGCATCCCGAAGCTGCGTGTCGAGGAAGCCGCCGCCCGCACCCAGGCGCGCATCGACTCCGGCCGCCAGCCGGTGATCGGGGTCAACAAGTACCTGGTCTCCGGCGGCGAGGAGATCGACGTCCTGAAGATCGACAACGAGCAGGTCCGTGCCCAGCAGATCGAGAAGCTGCGCCGCCTGCGCGCGGAACGAGACGAGCAGGCCTGCCAGGACGCCCTGCGCGCGCTGACGGCCGCAGCCCGCGAAGGTGCCCGGCGTGACGGAACGCTAGAAGGCAACCTGCTCGCCCTGGCCGTTGACGCGGCGCGCGCGAAGGCCACCGTCGGCGAGATCTCCGGGGCGCTCGAGGAGGTCTACGGCCGGCACTCCAGCCAGATCCGCACTATCTCAGGGGTCTACCGCGAGGAGGCCGGGACCGGCGAAGGAGGTCCGGTGGCGGAAACAAGAGCACTGGTCGACGCGTTCGCCGAGGCCGAGGGGCGCCGCCCGCGCATCCTGGTGGCCAAGATGGGCCAGGACGGACACGACCGCGGCCAGAAGGTGATCGCCACCGCGTTCGCCGACCTCGGTTTCGACGTGGACGTCGGCCCGCTGTTCCAGACGCCCGGCGAGGTGGCCAGGCAGGCCGTGGAGGCCGACGTGCACATCGTCGGCGTCTCCTCGCTGGCCGCCGGTCACCTGACGCTGGTGCCCGCGCTGCGCAGGGAACTCGACGAGGCCGGCCGCGAGGACATCGTGATCGTCGTGGGCGGCGTCATCCCGCCGCAGGACTTCCCCGCCCTGTTCGAGGCCGGCGCCGCCGCCGTCTTCCCACCAGGCACCGTGATCCCCGACGCCGCCCGCGACCTAATCCGAAAGCTGGCAGAGTCCCTGGGGCACCAGCTGTGAGCGCTCCGTTCGCGGCGGCCGAGTCGGCGAGGAAATCAGTACCGGCACCGACGGTGATCCACGCGTGCCCCTGAACACCGACCCCGACTTCTACGTGCGGGGCGTTCTGGCCGGTCAGCGCGCACAGATCGCCCGCACGATCACCCTGCTCGAATCCACTCGCACCGACCATCAGGTGCTAGCGCAGCAGATCCTGACCGACCTGCTGCCACACTCCGGCGGCGCGATCCGGATCGGGGTGACCGGCGTGCCCGGCGTGGGCAAGTCGACCTTCATCGACGCCTTCGGCTCGCTGCTGATCGACCAGGGCCACCGCGTCGCCGTGCTGGCCGTAGACCCGTCCTCGACCCGGACCGGCGGCTCCATCCTCGGCGACAAGACCCGCATGCAGCGCCTGGCCACGGACCCGTCCGCCTTCGTCCGCCCCTCCCCCACCTCCGGCACCCTGGGCGGCGTGGCCAAGGCGACGCGCGAGAGCATCGTCGTCATGGAGGCCGCCGGATACGACGTCGTCCTAGTCGAGACCGTAGGCGTCGGCCAGTCCGAGACCGCCGTAGCCGGGATGGTCGACACCTTCCTGCTGCTAGCCCTGGCCCGCACCGGCGATCAGCTCCAAGGCATCAAAAAGGGAGTGCTAGAACTCGCCGACGTCATCGCCGTCAACAAGGCCGACGGCCCGCACGAAAAGGACGCACACGCGGCTGCCAGAGAACTAGCCAGCGCCCTCCGCCTACTCCGCAATCCCCAAGGAACCTGGCACACCCCCGTCCTCACCTGCAGCGCACGCGAAGGCACCGGCCTAGACGAGGTCTGGACCCAGATCCAGCACCATCGCACAGCCCTGCAGAACGCCGGCACCCTAGACGCGCGCCGCCGCGACCAGCAGGTCGCCTGGCTCTGGAACCTAGTCGAGGACCGCCTGCTAACCCGCCTCCACAAGCACCCCGACGTACATGCCCTGGCACCAAGCCTGGAACACGACGTGCGCACCGGAAAGCTGACCGCAACCACCGCCGCCGAACAACTCCTAGACGCGTTCACGTCCCCTCCCATCGACACGCCCGAAGACCCCCACTCCCCCTAACTTGCCGTCAGCATTCGGCCTTCCTACGTCCCGATGCTGCGCTCCGCTTCGCACCGTTCCTCGTACGGCCACGCTGCCGCTGGTGCTGACGTTCGTCTGTGGGAGGGCCCACGTCGCTGCGCTCCTCGGGCGCTTGGGGGTCGTCCTCCCTCCGGTCGTCCTCCACGCGCACGTTGGTCTGTGTCTGGCGTCGTGTCGGCTTCCTGTGTTGGTCTGTGGTGAGGAAGGTCAACGTCAACGGCGCCTCCGGCGGGCGCCGACTGCGGGCAGACCTTCCCCCTGTCGGGCTGCGGTCTTGTTGTTGGTGGGGTGGGGTCCGGTCGTGGTCTGTCCTTGCCGGGCACCCTTCGGGCGTAACCGACGGTCCGCCGGGGCGCAAACGGCGGCGTTCGATGTGTTTTATTTTGTTTTCGCCGTTTGCGCCCCGGCGGCCCGTCGGTTATGGGGGACCTGCCCGGCAAGGACAGACCCCGACCTCGGGGGAATCGTGTGCGCTGCGCTACGCCCTCGGGCCCGTCCCATCCGGTCTGTGTTGCAATGTTCTGCAGACGGCGTGCCGTCTGGTGGTGTCGCGCGTGTTCTGTACGTCACGGCTTCGAGTGGTGGATCAGGGTGTGGTGCTCGGGGCACAGCAGTGACATGTTCTCCACCGTGGTACGTCCGCCCGGCCGGTAAGGCTTCTTGTGATGCGCATGCAGCGACCAGGTCAGCGGTCTCCTGCAGCCGGGATAGGTGCAGTGCCGGTCCCGGAACCCGAGTGCGACACGCTGCGCCGGACTCGCCAACCGCGCCACCGGATCCAGGTCGATCGCCTTCCCGTCCAGCAACACCGGCCGCCCGTCCCGATGGTGTAGAACACGCGCTCCCGGATCGCCCGGCGCGGGAATCGCGCTACGCGGGACCAGCACGCCGTAGACCGACTCGGCCAACCCGTCCCCGTCCAACGGGGCCGAAAAGAGCACCGGCGCGCTAAATCGTGCCCCGCGCCGCGCCGGACCGGCCTTCAGGAACACCTCCGCCAGCCGGACCACCGCCTGCGCACACAACTGATCCGTACCGCGCACATCCCTCGGCAACGGATCCACCCGGTCGAACTGACGCTCCCGGATCCACGCCGCCACCTGCTGATCCAACGCACAGCGCAGCGTGGTCGCCCGCACCGGATCGAGCAGGACCTCGAACCGGCACATCCCGCCCTCCAACTCCACCACCCGCGCGAACGATTTCGCCCGCTGCTTCGTAAGGAGTTCCTCGCTGCTGTCGGGATCAATCGTGTGCTCCAACACGCGCACACGCTGCACCGCCGCGCCCACCCCCTCGCGAGCGGACACCGCCAGCGTCTCGGCCAGCACCGCCGCCCGATCCCGACCGGTGCCCTCGACCGCCTTCGCCGTCCGACTCAACGCCCTGACCGTGTCCGCACCCACCCGACCCGACGACAGCGGCTCGGCAAGCTCGGGGACCGCGCCGATCCGCTTCGCCGCCTGCGCGATCCCGCGCGCCCTACCGTCGGAGACGTCCAGGTGCGTCGCGATCCACGGCTTGAGACCCGCACGCCGCGCACCCACCCGATCCACCTGCCCCAGCACCTGGATCAACTGGCCGTGCCGGGCCTGCTCACACCGGCCCACCACCCCGGCCGCCTCCAACAACACATCGGCACCCGCACGATCACCCGCCTCCACGCCGCGCGCCGCATCGAGCAGATCCCTGATCGCCCGCTCCACCACCGCGTTCGCCTCCGCCAGCGCCGCAAGCCGCGCCCGCAACTCCTCCACACACATCCCGAAACCCCCAGTAGTAAACCCAATACCTACAGTTTACTAGAGTGGGCCGACGAAGGACGCATCTTCAGGGAATTCTTGGAAACGGAATCAAGGACACTCTTCGGGAACTCGCAAATACGGGATGATTGTTCATACTAATAGCGCGAGCCGGGCGGACTGACAGCGTGAACTGGACGGACGCGGCCCGAGGCGTAGCGCAGCGCACACGTTCCGCCCGAGGTCGTGGTCTGTCCTTGCCGGGCAGGTCCCCCATAACCGACGGGCCGCCGGGGCGCAAACGGCGGCGTTCGATGTGTTTTATTTTGTTTTCGCCGTTTGCGCCCCGGCGGCCCGTCGGTTACGCCCGAAGGGTGCCCGGCAAGGACAGACCACGACCGGACCCCACCCCACCAACAACAAGACCGCAGCCCGACAGGGGGAAGGTCTGCCCGCAGTCGGCGCCCGCCGGAGGCGCCGTTGACGTTGACTTTCAGGACTTTGACTTCCAGGACTTGGACTTTCACGAACCCCACCACAACACCAGCGCAAGGAGCCGACGCGGCGTCAGATACAACCCACAGCGCGCGTGGCGAGCGAAGCCAGCGAAACTCCGACAATCCAGCGCCCGCCTGTGAACGTTATCAAGAGCTATCGGCAGCCTCGCGAGCCCACCGCCAACCAGCCCTGATCCCTCGTCAGGCAGGGGCTAGCCTCCACGCGGATTGGGGTGTTTTGCGCCGACTGGCACCACTTTCTACCCACCAGATGATCTCTTGACGGCGCGCCAGCGAAGGTTAATATTCCCCTTGCGAAGGCAACGGAGCCTCGACCTGCCAGGCTCCGGCAGACCCAGGACCAACTGGGATTTATATCCACCAGCCAACTACTGTCAGCCGGAGCCCAGAAGGCATCACCCACCCGTCATCTCGGGCCTCAACGGCAATCGCATCCCCCAGCACGCTCATACCCCACATACCCCACAGCGACGCCGCGATTGTTAGCGCTAACAGTTTGGCCTTCCTCCCCCGAACCTTCATCCCACCCAGGGAGCAACGGCATGAATGACAACGGAGTCACCCGGCGGAACGTGCTGCGCGGCACGACGGTGGGCATTTTGGGGGCTGCGGCGCTGCCTGCGGCGGACCCGTTGGTCGGAGCGGGCGCGGCGTGGGCCGACGGCGCGACGACCTCGCCGCTGGCGTTGAGCATCGACTCCGCCAATCCGGGGCATGCGGTCAGTCCGCAGCTTTACGGCGCGTTCTTCGAGGAAATCAACTACGCGGGCGTCGGCGGGATCTATCCGGAGCTGCTGCGCAACCGGGGCTTCATGGACCCGGCTACGCCGCTCGAGTGGTACACGCCCGACTCCATCCCCCGTGTGGCGGGCAGGTTCGGCAATGCGCTGCAGCTTGGTGGCGGGAGTCCGGCTGAGTACGTGCTGCTGCCCGCCGGCGTCGTGAACGGGCTGACGGACTTCACCGTCGCGGCCTGGGTCAATCCCGCGTCGATCAACACCTGGATGCGGGTGTTCGACTTCGGCGACGGTGAGTCGGTGTACATGTTCATGACGCTCTCCGCCGGCTCCGCGCCGCGATTCGCGATCACGCTCGGCAGCAACCCGGACGAGCAGCGGCTCGACGCCACGTCCGCGCTGCCGCTGAACACGTGGACGCACCTGGCCGTCACGCTCTCGGGCACCACCGGCACCTTCTACGTCAACGGCTCGGTGGTCGACACCAACTCCGCGATGACGCTCAATCCGTCCGGCATGGGTTCGACGACGCAGAACTACATCGGCAGGTCGCAGTGGTCGCCCGACCCGTACCTCGACGCGGTCGTCGACGAGTTCCAGATCTACAACTACGCCTTGACCGCCGCCGAAATCACTGCCCTGCAGACCTCGGCCGGGGGCACGACCGGCGGCGGGAACGTGGCCTGGTACTCGTTCAACGAGGCCAAGGGCGACATCGCCGAGGACTCATCCGGCAACGGCGACAACGGCACCATCGAGCTGATCGCGGAGGACTGGACCGAGGTCACGGACGGCGGCGCGTCGACGACTCCGGTGCTCGACACGTCCGTTCCGCTCAATAGTGCCCTGACCCGCTCGCTGCGCCTCGACTTCGAGGGCGTCGCCGCCGGGCAGCGCGCGGGCATGGCTAACGGGGGCTACTTCGGCGTGCCGATCGTGCCGGGGCAGACGTATCACGTGTCCTTCTTCGCCAAGGCGTCTGAGGGTTTTGACGCGCCGATCACTGTCGGTCTTGAGTCGGGGGACGGATTGACCGCGTATGCGTCGGCTCAGGTGCACGGGGTACGGGGTGGTGGTGAGTGGGCGCAGTTCCGGGCCGTGTTGTGCGTTCCGCGCGGCGCCGCCGCTTCGACATCGGGGCGCTTCGTGATCGGCGTGGACAACCGGTCGGGGCAGGTGACGCCGGTCGCGTCGGGTACGTCGCTCTGGCTCCAGGTGGTCTCGCTCTTCCCGCCGACCTACCGCAACCGCCCGAACGGCCTGCGCCCCGATCTGGTCGAACTGCTCCAGGGCATGGGTCCCAAGATCCTGCGATTCCCCGGTGGCAACTACCTCGAGGGCGATACCGTCGAGACGCGCTGGGACTGGAAGCAGTCGATCGGACCGGTCTGGGAGCGCCCGGGCCACCAGAACACCGCGTGGGGCTACTTCTCCGACGACGGCCTCGGCCTGCTGGAGTTCCTGCAGCTCGCGGAGGACGTCGGCGCTACTCCGGTGATCGGCGTGTGGGCGGGATACACGCTCGACGGCACGGTCACCGCCGAGGCGGACCTCGCGCCGTACGTGCAGGACGCGCTCGATCTGGTCGAATACGTCACCGGCCCGGCCAACTCGACCTGGGGCGCCCAGCGCGCCGCCGACGGCCACCCGGACCCGTTCCCGGCGCCCTACCTGGAGATCGGCAACGAGGACTTCCTCGATGGCAGCGGCAGCTACCAGGCCTACCGTTACGCAGCGTTCTACGACCCGCTCAAGGCCGCTTACCCCGACATCCAGCTGATCGCCACGACCTCGGTCACCTCGCGGCCGATGGACGTGCTCGACCTGCATTACTACGAGAGCGAGTCCTGGTTCGAGTCCGAGTCGACGATGTTCGACTCCTACGACCGCAGCGGACCGCTGATCTTCGTGGGCGAATATGCCGGGACCGCGAACGCCGGCTCGCTGCCGACCGGCTTCCTGGGCAATTCGCTCGGCGAGGCCGCGTTCATGACCGGGCTCGAGCGCAACTCCGACATCGTGCATATGAGCTCGTACGCGCCGTTGTTCGCGAACTACGGTCACACGCAGTGGAACCCGAACCTGATCGGCTACGACCAGGTGCAGAGCTACGGTTCGACCTCTTACTACGTGCAGCAGATGTTCGCGAACAATGTCGGGGACAAGGTGGTACCGGTCACCGCGTCGGCCACCGGGTTGTACTACTCGGCGACGATCGACAGCAGGTCCGGTCAGGTCTACCTGAAGGTCGTGAACCCGGGCTCCGCAGCCGTGTCCACGCAGCTCACCTTCAGCGGCAAGGCGGGCAAGACCGCGAGGATCGAGGTACTGGCGAACTCCGACGACACGGTCGGCAATACGCTCACCGCCCCGGAGGCGATCACGCCGACCCGGTCGACGCTGAGCGGTACGGGCGGCGTGTTCGACTACACCGCGCCCGCGAACTCGTTGACGGTGGTGACAGTCTCCGCGCGATGAGGAGCATGTGAGGGTTGTGGGATCAGTGCGGCGGCGGTTCTCTCGTCGTCGTGCTGATCCCACAGACAGGGCCGGTCAGCCGACACCTAGGGCGGCGGAGAGTCGAACGCACGCCGCACGGGCCGCTGGTTCGTCGAACTCCTTGAAGAGTTCGAACGCCTCCGCGCGAGTGGTCCGGGCGTCGAGGTAACGACCTAGCTGGGCCATGATCTCGGCCAGGCGTTCCAGGCTGAGCGCCAGGTGCCAGCGGTCGCCGATCTCGCGCGAGATGTCGATCGAGAGTTCGTAGGAGTCGCGTGCCGTGTTGCGATTACCCCGGTCGCGGTGCAGGACGGCGACCCGGCCGAGCACCCGAGCCTCGCCGGCGCGGTCCCCGACCCCGCGCGTGTGGTCCAGCGCCTCCTGATAGGCGGCCCACGAGTCCTGATATCTGCGGTTCGCCTGGAGGACGACCGCGAGTTCGAGCATCGCGCGGCCCTGTAGGTTGGCGTCGGAAGTGCGCTCCGCCTGCGCGACGGCTTCCTCGGCGATGGGCAGCGCCTCGGCCATCCGATTGAAGGCACGCATGATCCGGCTCAGGTTCCACAGCGTGTCGGCGATTCCCATCGACCAATTGAATTCGCGGTGGATCGCGAGCGCTTCCGCAACCGCGTCGCCGGCTTCCGGCAATTCACCCAGTTCTAAGAGACACTCGCCGAGATTGCCGAGATTCACCGCGGCTAGGCGCTTTTCTCCCAGTTCCTCGGCCGTCGCGACGAGCTCCTTGAGGAACGGTACGGCGCGCGGCCAGTCGCGGCGGTCCATCATCTCGATCGCACGATTCGTGTGACTGGCGGCGACTCGCGGATGGTCGCCGAGTCGACGCCAGATCTCCGTCGCGGCATCGTTGAACTCGCGGCTCTTCTCCCCCTGCCCGATCTGCGAGTACACGAACGCGAGGCCGTCGAGAATGGTGCCCTCCGCGCGGAGATACTCCAGTTGCCGCGCGGCCTCGAGCGCCCTGTACTGCACCGCGAGTCCGGCATCACGGCGATCCGCGCGCAGAAAGACAAAGCGCATCGTCGCCGCCAACTGCCAGACGAGCGAGGGCATGAGGTTCTCATCGGCGGTTTCGACCGCTGCGACGAGATTCGGCCACTCCTGTTCGCACCACAGCGCGGCAGCGCCCTGACCGGCGATCTCAGGGACCATGTCCGGTACGGAGCTGAGCTCGAGCTCGAACGGGAAGTGACAGCTCACGTCCATATACTGACTCGCGTTATAAGACCCCTGCAGGTACCACTCGAGCACCCGCGTCCGCGCCGCCTCCAACTCCTTGGCCGGCTCCTGCGCCTCCGCACGGTCCCGCGCGTACGCATTGACCAGGTCGTGCAGGCGGTAACGCCGCGAGCTCGGCTGCTCGACCAGGTGCGCGTCCGTCAGCACCTCCATCTCGGCGCGCGCCTGCGGTAGCGACACGCCCGCCAACGCGGCTGCCGCCTCGATCCGCATATCGGGGCCCGGATGCAGGCCGAGCAGGCGGAAGAAGCGTGCCGCGCTCGGGGACAGTGCGTAGTAGGACCAGGCGAAGACGCTGTGCACGGCCTCGGCCTCGTTGCCGTTCTCCATGGACAGCGCCGTCCACCGCTCGGAGGAGTCACGCAACGCGGTCAGCAGATCGGCCAGCGGGGTCATCGGACGGTGCGCCGCGCGTTGGGCGGCGATGCGTAGCGCCAGTGGGAGCTGTGCGCAGGCCACGGCCAGTTCGCCGAGTTCCGCGTCGTCATCGGAGCGGTAGTCCTGGAGGATATTTCTCAGCAGCCTGACGGCGTCCTCGTACTGGAGGGGGTCGAGCGTCAGATAGCCCGCGTCCTCGATCCCGGCGAGTCTGCTGCGGCTCGTGATCACTACGGCGCAGTCGCCGCTGCCGGGTAGCAGCGGACGGACCTGGGCCGTCGTGGCCGCGTTGTCGAGAACTACCAGCACTCTGCGATCGGCCAGCAGGCTGCGGTAGAGGCCTTCCTTCTCTTGCAGGTCAGGCGGTACGCGGCTGTCCGGGATGCCGAGCGCGCGCAGGAAGCGGTCGAGGACGCGCGTGGTGAACTCGGGGTGCACGACGGCGTAGCCGCACAGGTCCGCGTATAACTGGCCGCCGGGAAAACGCTCACGCACCTGGTGCGCCCAGCACACGGCCAGCGAGGTCTTGCCGGTCCCGGCCATGCCGGAGATCACCGAGATCGTCGAGGCGGGCGCCGGATCCCCGTCGGCGCCCGGTAGAAGCGTCCGGTCCAGCCAGCGCAGTTGGTCCTCGCGGCCGACCAGTCCGCGTACGTCGTGCGGCAACTGCCTCGGCACCGGCAGTTCCAGCCGGCCGGGCTGGCCGACCTGCACGAGGTTGACCGATCCGTGCACGTCTCGGGCCTGGACCACGTCCCGGGCCGACCCGGACACCTCCGAGCGCACCAAGTCCCCGCCTGGGCTCGGTCCGGCCGGACCCGGTCCGTTGCGCGCGCGGCCACGACCCTCGTCTTCCCCGGTCAAAGCGCCCCCTCGATCAATTCCACGGTCAGTGCGGGTGTCGGTGAGCTATCTATCAGAGCACAGCGATCACCGATCTCGCGGGATTTCCCGGGGGCGCACGGAACCTTGGCTGGATCACAGTCGGCGCTCGGGAACGCAGGGTGTCCGGACCCGATGGAAAAAGTGAGATCGACGCCGCCGGACCGGAAATATTGAACGCTAGCCGGTCTTAAGGCGTAGTTAATTGACGCGCCGCCCCGACTTTTCCATACTCAGAGCCGACTCGGCAGCCGTAAACGTTTCCGACCACGAAGGGGAACCCACACCCATGATCAATCGCAGGAAGCTGCTCATCGGCTCGGCCGCAGTCGGCGGGGCCGCGATCGGCCTCGGCTCGGAAGCGCTGAACTGGAGCGCGTCCGCCACCACGCCCACGCTGCAGATCGAACTGCAAAACACCACGACCTCCAGCGACGTCTACGCCTACGTCACCGGGCTGGCGATCAACAACGGCAATGCCCTGGCGCTGCTGGAGTCGGACGGGCAGACGGTTTACTACCCGACCTCGCCGAGCAGCACCGGGTCAGCGCTCGGCGCGAACTGCGCGATCCCGCTCGGCGCCCCGGGCTCCAGCAAGACGATCACCATCCCGCAGATCGCCGGGGGGCGGATCTGGTTCTCCATCGGCGGGCAGATCACCTTCCTGCTCAACCCCGGGCCCGCGCTGGTCGAGCCCTCGGTGAGCAACTCCGCGGACCCCAACATCAACCTGATGTGGGACTTCTGCGAGTTCACCTACAACAGCTCGCAGCTCTACGCGAACATCAGCTACGTCGACTTCGTCTCGATCCCGGTCTCGCTGGCGCTGACCAACTCCTCGGGCGCCGTGCAGACCGTCAGCGGCATCCCGGCAGGCGGCCTGAACACGGTGTGCTCGAACCTGATCGCGCAGAACGCCTCGGACGGCGCGGGCTGGGACAAGCTCGTCGTCACCTCGAACGGCAGCAACCTGCGCGCGCTGAGCCCGAACAACGGCATCGTGATGAATTCCTCGCTGTTCTCCGGCTACTTCCAGCCCTACGTGAACGAGGTCTGGTCGAAGTACGCGAGCGCGTCGCTGACCGTGGACACGCAGGCCTCCTACGGCAGCGTCTCCGGCACGGTCTCCGGCGGCGTGCTGAACTTCCCGGGCGTCGGCACGTTCGCCCAGCCGTCCGCCGCCGACATCTTCAGCTGCAGCACCGGCCCGTTCGCCAACACCTCGGGTGAACTGGGCCCGCTGGTCGCGCGGATCAGCGCCGCGTTCAACCGGACCACGCTGCTGATCGACAGCGACCAGCCGGACGACGAGAACCCGGCGAACTTCTACCAGAACTCGGTCACCAACCACTACGCGCGGATCGTGCACGCAGCCAACCTGGACGGCCGCGGTTACGCCTTCCCGTACGACGACGTGACCCCGACCGGCGGCGTCGACCAGTCCGGTTTCGTGTCCGACGGGAACCCGACGCTGCTGACGATCGCCGTCGGCGGCGGGACGGCCAGCGCCGGTTCCTCGCCGACCGCCTCGGCCTCCCCGACCGCGACCAGCGGCGGGGGCGGCGGCAGCACGGTCAGCGCGTACTCGCAGATCGCGGCCTCGTCCTACAGCGCCAACAACGGCACGCAGACGGAGACCACCTCGGACACCGGCGGCGGCACGGACGTGGGCTGGATCGACAACGGGTGCTGGCTCGCGTATGACAACGTCGCCTTCGGTACGACCGGGGCCGGCCAGTTCATCGCGCGGGTGGCCTCGGGCGCGGCGGCCGGGATCAGCGGCCTGATCGAGGTGGCGCTGGACAGCCCGACCGCCACGCCGGTCGGCAGCTTCGCCATCGGCAGCACCGGCGGCTGGCAGGCCTGGGAGACGGTGCCGGCGAATATCAGCACCGTCACCGGCACGCACACCGTCTACCTGGTCTTCTCCAGCGGGCAGCCGGCCGACTTCGTCAACGTGCACTGGTTCAGCTTCGGCGAGGCCTAGGTCTAGGCGAAGGCCAAGAACTACCGCGAGCGGCGCTCCGCGGCGGCCCACCGCACGGTGCCGCGGAGCGTCTCACCAAGCAGCCCCCGGGTGGGGAGCGGCGCCAGACCGCCTCTGGCGTCCGAAGCCGGGGGCTGCTGTGGCGGGTCCCTCGGGGGCTCAACCCGTCGGCGCGGCGGCGGGCATGCCGAGCTCGACCGGTCCCGCCGTCACCGTCTCCGACTTCTTGCACGCGTCGTGGCATGCGGCCTCAAGGCTGCAGCACAGCGAGCAGATCGGGCCCTGGTGAAAGGGGCACGAGGCCATGTCGGGGCGTTCGAACGCGTCGTCACACACTGCGCAGGTCAGCTCGACTGCGGAAAGCTGCCCGTCCACGATCAGCGGCTCGTCCAGTTCGTCCACGCGTGCGATGTAGTACTTGCCCTTCGTCGCGTAGGCCAGGATCGGGGAGAGCACGAGCGCGATGGCGAGCGCGATCAGCGGCGAGAAGGCCTTGGCGTACGCGCCGAACGCGTTGAAGTACGCCGGGATCGAGACCGCCGAGGCGAACAGCATCGAGCCGAAGCCGACCGGGTTGAAGTTGTACAGGTGCGCGCGCTTGAACTCGATGTAGGACGGGCTGAGTTTCAGCGGTTTGTTGATGACGAGGTCCGCGGTGACGGCGCCGATCCAGGCGATCGCGACGTTCGAGTAGAAGCCGAGGACGCTGTTGAGGAACCCGAAGACGCCACCCTCCATCAGCGCGAGCGAGATGCCGACGTTCAGGAAGATCCACACGACGCGGCCGGGGTGCTTGTGCAGGACGCGGGAGAAGAAGTTGGACCAGGACAGCGAGCCGGAGTAGGCGTTCGTCGAGTTGATCTTGATCTGGGACAGCACGACGAAGAACGTGGCGAGACCGAGCGCGACGGGCGCGGCGAAGGTCTTGAGACCGGCGAGGTACTGCTGGACCGGCTCGTCGGCGAGGGACTTCCCGACCTTCTCGGTCACATAAAACGCGAGGAACGCGCCGCCGAGCTGCTTGAGCGCGCCGAGCACGACCCAGCCGGGACCGGCGGAGAGCACCGAGGCCCACCAGCGCTTGGCGTTGGCCGGCGTCTTGTCGGGCATGAAGCGCAGGTAGTCGACCTGCTCGCCGATCTGCGCGATCAGCGAGAGCGCGACGCCGGCCCCCGCCCCGGCGCTCAGGAAGCTGAATCCGGCGCCGGTCGGCGAGTTCCCGGCGAAGTGGGTGAAGTGGGCGAACTCGCTCGGGTCCTTGATCGCGATGGCCACGAAGGGGGCGACCATCAGGATCAGCCAGATCGGCTGCGTCCACACCTGCATCTTCGATAGCGCGGTCATGCCGTAGATGACCAGCGGGATCACCAGCAGCGAGGCGATCAGATAACTGACGGCGAGCGGTATGTGCAGGCCCAGCTGGAAGGCCTGCGCCATGATCGAGCCCTCGAGGGCGAAGAAGATGAAGGTGAAGCTGGCGTAGATGATCGAGGTCAGAGTTGAGCCAAGATACCCGAAGCCGGCGCCGCGGGTGAGCAGGTCCATGTCGACGGAGTACTTCGCCGAGTAGTACGCGATCGGGATGCCGGTGGCGAAGATGATGACCGCGGCGATCAGAATCGCGACGGCGGCGCTGGTGAAGCCGTAGGAGATCGCGATCGACCCGCCGATGGCGAAGTCGGCGAGGTACGCGATGCCGCCGAGCGCGGTGGTCGCGACGACGTAGTGGCTCCAGCGGCGAAAGGACTTCGGCGCGTAGCGCAGTGAATAGTCCTCGAGCGTGTCGTTCTTGGCCCAGCGGTGATACGCGCGCCGAGCGTCTGTGGGGGTCGCGGCGGTTCGGCTATCGGTGTCGGTCATGTGCAGAGCGTGGCGCGCATGTGTTCAGGGCATGTTACGGCGCGTTACTTCACAGAGAAACTGTTTCCCCGACGGGGTATTCGCGCCTCGCGGCCCTTACGATGGACGCACCCGGATGATGAACTGTGAGGCGTGGAGAGGGCGGGCTAGAGTTGCGCGACGATGTCGAAGGTGAAGGCGTCGGCCCGGGCCAGGTAAATGGGCTGGTCCACGTGGTTGCCGTGCAGCGAGACGGTGCCGCGCGGTCCGTCATACACCGCGGGACCTCCCGCGCGCATCAGGGTACGCACGTCCAGGCTGCGGGCTCGGTCGGCGAGGGCCGCGAGCAGCCGGACGCCCTCGTAGCAGGACTCGCCGAGGCTGCTCAGGACGGGGGCGTGCGTGCCGAAGCGGGCGGCGTAGCGTCCGTTGAAGTCCAGGCTCTCGGCGGTGGCGAGCGTTTCGAAGTAGCCCGCGGTGGCCCAGAGGTTCTCGGTGGCGTCGGCGCCGGTCGCGAGCAGCATGTTCTCGTCCATGTGCGTGCTCAGGCGCAGAGCGCGCTGGTGCAGTCCGTGCGCCGCGTAGGCCCGGTTGAAGTGCACCGCGTCCGCGCCGATGAGCAGCATCAGCACGACGTCGGCCCCGCTCCGGTCGATCGTGCGGAGGGCGGCCGAGTAGTCCTGCGTGCCGAGCGGCACGAATTGCTGCCCGCAGACCCGTCCCCCGCAGGCACGCGCGTACCGCAATGCCGCGCGCGCCGTCGCCCTCGGCCACACGTAGTCGTTGCCCATCACGAACCAGCGTCGTACGCGGTGGGACTCGGCCAGCAGCCGCATCGCCGGAAGCAGTTGGCGAGCCGGGGTCTCACCGGTCACGAAGACGCCGGGCGTGCGTTCGCCGCCTTCGTACTGCGCGGTGTAGACGTACGGCACGCGGCCGGCGATTCGCGGGGCGAGCTCGCGGCGCACGGCGGAAATGTGCCATCCGATAACGGCGTCCACCGCGCCGATCGACACCAGCGCCTCGACCTCGGCGGCGACCTGAGTCGGCGTACGCCCTCCGTCCACCGGCAGCAGCCGCACCCGTCGCCCGAGCAGTCCGCCCGCGTCGTTGAGCTCGCCGACCGCCAGCCGCGCCGACAACTCGCAGGACGGCCCGAAGACTCCCGCGGGTCCGCTGAGCGGGATGACCAGAGCTACCGTCAGTTCTGCCTCGGATTGCACACGATCACCTCCGGGCGGACAACGGGACAGGAGCGGGAGCGTGGGCGCCGTGAACCACGCGGCTGGCGCTGCCATCCTGACCGGCTGGCAGGGTGCGCGTCCAGACCCGACCGCGCCCCGGATCAGACAGGAAGGCCGAGCTCATGAGCACGACGAAACCGCAGCGTGATCTGGTGCATCTGCTCAGCCGCGCCGAGCATCTCGCCGTGCGCCGCCTGGCTACCGCGCTGGAGGCGGAGGTCCCGGGCTGCTCGGTCGAACAGTGGCGGGCCCTGGCCTTCCTCGCCGACGGTTCCGGTCGCACGATGACCGAGCTCGCCGACTACGCCCTGCTCCCCGCCCCTACCGCGACCAAGCTCATCGACCGCCTCGTCGCCGACAACCTCGTCTACCGCCACCCCGACCCGACCGACCGCCGCCGCGTCCTCGTCTACCTCACCGACCGCGGCACGGCCCGGCAACGCCAGGCCGCGGCCGTCGTCGCCCGAGTGCAGGAGGATTTGCACGCGAGCCTCGAGGAGGGCATCCCCTTCGCCGACCAGCTGTCAGCTCTCGCCGATGCGAAAGTCCAACAGATATAGCTATAGCCGCTTTCAGACCAGCTTCGTCAGGATCGCGTAGGCGAGGACGAGGACGATCACGATGCGGCAGACGTCCACGCTGCGCGGGGCAAGGATCAGGCTGCCTCCGCCAGTGACGCGATCGTCATCGTCGAGGGCCGGGCTGCCCCCGTCTTCGTTCGGCGGCTGCATCCGGTTCAGCACCACGACCGCGTAGAAGCAGAGGCCTACTACAAAGATGAGGCCGATGCTGGGGTACGTGATCGTCTGGTCGACGATCATGCCGGGCATGCCGGCCATCGTGTACTCGCCCGCGGTCGAGCCGCTGAGCGTCGAGGGCGCTACGCCGGCCAGGAACATGTAGACGAGGATCGCGCAGCAGGCGGTGTGCGCCAGCAGCTTGGCCCTCGCGGCATGATCGGCCCAGCCGCGGTACGTGCGCACGGCGAAGTAGACGCCGCCGGCGATGAACAATCCCGTCCAGACGGAGCGCGGGAGGGTGTGGGCCCAGCTGGCGACCAGGCCCGCGGCGGCGATGCCGACGGCGAAGTGCAGGACGTCCGACTCGTAGTCGGTGACCCGGCCCCAGGCCCGGCAGATCGCCAGGCGCCAGGCCGAGTAGCCGGCCACGAAGATCATCAGAGTGCTGACGAGCGCGGTCAGCCAACCGGGGGCGTTCACGCGGCGAATCCTTCCTGAGGCGCGCCGGACGTGGCGGACACGCCGGACGCAGAAGTCTGAGTAGAGGCGGCGGACGAGCGGGTGGTCAGGCTCCCCGCCACCGGCCAGAATGCGATGGCTACCACGGCAAGGAGCGGGCCGGTGTCGGGGTCGGTGGCCATGCCCATGTACGGCATGCCGAATCCTTCACCGAAGATCCAGATCAGCGCCGCGAGCACGATGCCCAGCACCAGTCCGGCGCGCAGCACGCGGCGGTCGTTCACCAGGACGCTGACGGCCACCAGAGCCAGCAGCACGCCCAGCGCGATGCTCACCTCGGCGCCACGGCCGTGCGTCAAATTTGTCGCGTGGTTCAGCAGCGAGGTGTACCAGGTGGGCGTGCCGGTGGAGTTGCTGGAGATGGTGTCCGAGACCGCGTCGGCGGCGGTGTTCGCGGGGCGGAGGCAGAGGGCGGCGAGCAGGCCCCAGACCACGACCCAGCCGATCTTGGCCGCGCGGGCGCCGACGAAGCGGACGGCCTCGCTGCTGCCCGGCCGGTCCGTCGGCCAGAGCAGCACGGCGAGCAGGCCGTAGAGGATCGAGGCGCCGGGGGCGCCGGTGAGCGGGCCGGCCGTGGTCGAGGCCAGGCCGCCGAAACCCTCGGCGAAGAACCACAGGAACGGCACCCAGCACATGCAGGCGAGCAGGCCGTACCTGACGGTCGGGCGGTAGGCGATGGCGAAGCCTATGGCCAGCTCGACCAGCGCGAACACGATCATCAGTCCGACCGGGTGACCGGACATCAGGTTCTTCGCCCAGTTGATGGGGTCGGCGAGCCAGAACGGCGCGCCGTCGGACGCGGCGCCGAGGGTCATCGGCGCGAAGTCCTTGGTGAACATGAACGGCTGCAGCTTGAGCATGCCGTCCAGCACCCACAGCCCGGCGAGTACGAGCTGGAGCCTGCGACGTGCCGATGACGGGGCCGCCCGGTCGGTGCTCACCGGTATCCGCCCTGAGCTCTGGGTCAAGGTGGCAGAACGAGTCATAGTGCCGTCATCGTGACGCATTTCCCTGAGATTTTGCGAAGAGCCGCGCCGGGGGACGAACGGGCCGGTCAGGTCCGCTCGTCCGGCGACGTGCCCTCCGGTTCTCTGGACGGCTTGAACGGCTCAGCGGACCGGTTCGGCCAGCAGCAGCGCGAAGCGCCCGGCATGGTCCGTCCACCAGTGGCGCACCGCGAAGCCGCCGGCCGCGAGCTCGGCCGTCAGGCCCTCCCGGCGGAACTTGCAGGATAGTTCCGTGCGCAGCAGCTCGTCTGCCGCGAAGTCCACGGCGAGGTCGAGCGCGCGGATTTTGACGCTCTGCTGCACGCGGGACCGCAGGTACATCTCGATGCGCTCCTCCTCCGCGTTCCACACGGCGTCGTGCTCGAACTCGGCGAGGTTGAAGTCGGCGTCGAGTTCGCGGTTCAGCACGGCCAGCACGTTCTTGTTGAACGCGGCGGTGATGCCGCGGTCGTCGTTGTACGCGGGCAGCAGGACGGAGGTGTCCTTCACCAGGTCCGCGCCGAGCAGCAGCGAGTCGTCGTCGCGAAGGGCCCGGTGGAACGCGGCGTAGAGCTTGCGGCGCTGCGACGGGTCGAAGTTGCCGATCGTGCTGCCGAGGAACGCGAGCATGCGCGGGTCGGGGTCGTCGGCGGAGAGCACGAGGTCGTCTTCGAAGTCTGTGACGGTCGCGGCCACACGCAGTTCGGGATATTCGCGGCCCAGCGCCTCGCCCGCCGCGACCAGCGCGCTGCCGCTGACGTCCACCGGCACGTA